>Ga0255049_10000653_pt1 | contig 20854 bp, 16 predicted proteins | sample JV7_2_3_MG_FD_183615 | JGI IMG/M metagenome (GOLD analysis project Ga0255049, IMG submission 183615) | Seawater microbial communities from Jervis Inlet, British Columbia, Canada - JV7_2_3 | ecosystem: Environmental > Aquatic > Marine > Inlet | place: Canada: British Columbia | collected 2016-10-06
GGTCTCGTCTGCCTGGGTCGCGTAGGGCAGGCGTACGGCGATGAAGGCATAACCGTCACCCGCTTGCATCAGTTCATCGATGGCGAGTTGTGCGAGACGGCCGCAGGTACAGGAATCGATGCCGCCACTGATGCCCAGCACCAGTGTCTTTTGCCCGCTCAGTTCCAGTTGATACTTGATGAAATCGAGTCGTCGGCGAATTTCGAAATCGACGTCGATTTCGGCTAAAACCTGCATTTCGGCAATGATGTCGGCTTGATTCATGTCTGTCGTCAGAAGGGTGTTGGGTCGCGGCGGTAAACGGAGTGAATATCTTCGAGCACTTCGGCGTCGAGTTCAAGGTCGGCGGCCGCCAGATTGACCGCCAGTTGCTGCAGGCTGGTGGCGCCTATGATGCTCGAAGTGACGAAAGGCCTTTGATTGCAAAACGCAATCGCCATCTGCGCCGGGTCGATGCCGTGCCGCTCCGCGATCGCGAGGTAGGCATCCACGACCGGCCAGATTGCGTCGTTTACGCGCCCGAATAAATCGGGGGTGATGGTCAAGCGCGAACCGGCGGGCCTGGCGCCGCCTCTATACTTTCCCGTTAGCAATCCGCAAGCCAGCGGCGAAAAGGGTAACAGGCCGACCTGTTCGTGGTGCGACATTTCCGCCAGGTCGAGGTCGTAGCTTCGGCACATCAGGCTGTATTCGTTTTGTAACGTAACGACGCGCGGCAAACCGTTGGCTGCGGCGATCCGCAAGAACTGGGAGGTACCCCAGCAGGTTTCGTTGGAAAGTCCGATTTCGCGTATCTTGCCCGCCGCGACCAGTTCTCCCAGGCATTCGAGCGTCGCATGGATATGCTCCAGGGTTTGCTGTGTATTCTGTGTGCCCGGGTCGTAGCGCCAGTTCTGGCGGAAGTGATAAGAGCCCCGGTTTGGCCAGTGCAGCTGGTACAGGTCGATGGTATCGGTTTGCAGGCGTTTGAGACTACCCTCGATGCTGCGGCGTATCTTCTGTGGGCTTATATCGATGCCATCCTGAATATAGTCCTGGCCTGGCCCGACGACCTTACTGGCGAGGATGATGTCGCCGCGCCGTCCCGATGATTTGATCCAGCTGCCGATGATCTCCTCGGTTCTTCCAACCGTTTCGGCGCTCATCGGGTTAGCCGGGTACAACTCCGCGGTATCGATAAAATTGACGCCATGGTCGAGCGCATAGTCGATCTGCGCGTGACCCTCGGCCTCGCTATTTTGCGTGCCCCAGTTCATCGAACCAAGGCATATTTCACTGACGCGAATATCGCTCCTGCCGAGATTTTTGTACTGCATGGATTAGCCTCTTATCGTCGATCAGGACTTGTCGCCATAGTTCAGGTCGATGATTCGCTGGGTGTCGCGCGCAAGTTCGTCGAGTCCGAGTTCCTGGTAAGCTTTGAGCTGTAACTCGAGAGTGGATTTGATAACGACCGAGCCCTGGTAATTTTGCAGAATAAAGCGGGTCCTGCCGGTAACCGCGATCCAGGCTTCGCGCGTGGCATAGTAGCTGGCGACATTGTAGTCGGCGCGCGCCAGTTCATTGCGCAGGTAAATCATGCGCTTGCGTGCGTCGGTGGCATATTTGCTGCCGGGAAAGCGCTGCAGCAGCAGGTGGAAGTCGTTGTAGGCCCTCAATAACAGGTTCTTGTCGAATTCCGACAGGTCGCGCTCCGAGAGAACGTCGAGAATGGTGCCGCCGCGTTCGAAATTAACCAGGCCTTTCAGGTAATAGGCATAATCGACCGCCGGGTGGCGCGGGTGCAACTTGATGAAACGATCGAGCGCGGTTATTGCGGAGTCCGGCTCTTCAAACTTGAAATAGGCGTAGGCGACGTCGATTTGTGCCTGCGTGGCGTATTTGCCGAACGGAAATCGCGATTCCAGCGTTTCGTAGTATTCGATAGCGGTGAGATAGTTGCCTTCGGCGAGTTCGTAACGGGCCTCCTGGTAAAATCTCTCGACGCTCCAGTCCGCGGTGGGGTCGACATCATCCTTGGGCCCGCATGCCGACAGGAAAATGACCAGGCCGAATGCCAGGCTGAGAATTGAATAGAAGCGCATGGTAGTTAGTCGTTGATTGAGTTCGGATGACTTGCTGTACAACAAGACAAGCAGTATAACCAGCGCATGAAATTAATTCAGCAAAGTTTCCAGATTGAAAAAAGCCAGGCCGGCAACCGTCTCGACCAGGCCCTGCAGCAATTGTTACCCGACTACTCGCGCAGCAAGATACAGCAATGGATACAGCAGGGATTCGTCTGCATTAACCGCGAATCCTGTAAACCCCGGCAAAAGGTTTTCAGTGGTGACATTGTCGATCTCGACGTCCCCGAAGTGGACGTCATATCGGACCTGCCGCAGGCCATCGAGTTCGAAATCCTGCACCATGATGAAGATATCTTTGTCGTAAACAAACCGGCTGACCTGGTGGTTCATCCCGCGGCCGGGCATCGGGACGGAACCCTGGTCAACGGCTTGCTCGCGCACGACCCGCGTTTACAGCAACTGCCGCGCGCCGGCATCGTGCATCGACTCGACAAGGACACCACCGGCGTGATGGTAGTGGCGCGCAATCTGAGCGCGCACCACTGGCTGGTCGAACAATTGCAGGCGCGCCTCGTGAAGCGTGAGTATATAGCCATAGCCAGGGGCGTGGTGACAGCGGGTCGAACCATCGAGACGGGTATTGGCCGTCATCCGCAGAATCGAAAAAAAATGTCGGTGCAAAGCGGCGGTAAACCGGCAATAACGCATTTCCAGGTGGCGCGCAAGTTTGCCCACCATAGCCTGGTCAGGGTGCAGCTGGAAACCGGGCGCACGCACCAGATTCGGGTCCACATGGCGCACATCAATTACCCGTTGCTCGGTGACAGCCTGTACGGCGGGCGCCAGCGTATTCCGGCCGGTGTCGACAAAGCACTGGCGCAAGCCATTCAGGGTTTCACGCGCCAGGCGCTACATGCCGAACGACTCAGCTTCGAACATCCCCGCAGCCGCGAACTGGTCAGTTTCGAGGCCGCCTTGCCGGATGATCTGGCAACCCTGCTGGAGGCTTTAAAGCAGTATGATTGAGACGATTCAAGCGAACTGGCTGGCACCCTCTACAATTCACGCCTGTTGTACGACTCGCCGCGGTGGGGTTAGCCTGGCCCCGTACGACGCCTTCAACCTGGGACTACACGTGGGTGACCGCGACGCCGACGTTATCGCAAACAGGTGCCTGCTGCGCGAGGCGTTGGCATTACCGTCGGAGCCCTGCTGGATCAACCAGACCCACGGCGTCCATGCCGTCACGCTGGAGCAGGACAGCAATCGGGATGCCGATGCCGCGATCACGCGTGAGCCCGGCAAGGTCGCCGTCGTCATGACCGCCGACTGCCTGCCGATCCTGGTTTGCAATCGCGCGGGCAGCGAAGTCGCCGCGATACACGCGGGCTGGCGCGGCCTGCAGACAGGTGTGATCGAAGCGACGATCGCCGCGCTGCATTCGCCCGCGGAGCAGCTGCTGGCGTGGATCGGCCCGGGTATCTCGCAACCCAGCTTCGAGGTCGGCGATGAGGTTTACGACGCCTTCATCGACAGGGTTGCGAATGCGCGGTCCTGCTTCAGCGCAAATCGTCCGGGTCACTGGCTATGTGACCTCGCCGGCCTGGCCGAGTCGGTGCTGCGCACCATGGGTCTCACCGAGGTGGCGCGCGCTCCCTACTGCAGCTATGCCGACGCCGACCTGTTCTACTCCTACCGCCGCGAAGCCGTCACGGGTCGTATGGCAAGCTTGATCTGGATCGATTAACCCGCATACTCGCGATGTAAAACGGTGAGATATGCGGGTTAATTCACTCCCCGGCGGGGTTGAAAAAAGACGTTTCAGTCTTACATAACCTCGTAATTTTTAATGTTTATGAGGACTGTATCAGTGCGTATGGATCGCTTGACCAGTAAATTCCAGGAAGCCCTTGCGGATGCACAATCGCTCGCGGTCGGCCGTGACCACCAGTTTATCGAGCCGGTGCACCTGATGACCGCCCTGCTCGACCAGCAGGGCGGCTCGGTGCGGCCATTGTTTACCCACGCCGGGGTCAATATCAACCTGTTGCGCTCGCAACTCGGCGAACTGCTCGACAAGCAGTCCAGTGTCGAGGGTACCGCCGGCGAGTTGCACCTTTCCAACGCGCTCGGCAAGTTACTCAACGTCACCGATAAGCTCGCGCAGGAACGCAAGGACCAGTTCATCTCCAGCGAACTGTTCGTGCTCGCGGTAATGCAGGACAAGGGAGCGCTCAGCGATATCCTGTCAGCAGCCGGCGCCAGTAAACAGGCTATCAATGCGGCGGTGGATGCCATTCGCGGCGGCCAGTCGGTGAACGATGCAGGCGCCGAAGATCAGCGCATGGCGCTGGAAAAATACACCGTCGACCTGACCGAGCGCGCCGAGCAGGGCAAACTCGACCCGGTCATCGGCCGTGACGAGGAAATTCGCCGCGCCATCCAGGTGTTGCAGCGCCGCACCAAGAACAACCCGGTCCTGATTGGCGAGCCCGGGGTCGGCAAGACCGCGATCGTCGAGGGACTGGCGCAGCGCATCATCAATGGCGAGGTGCCCGAAGGGCTGAAGAACAAGCGCGTGCTGTCGCTGGACATGGGCGCGCTGATCGCCGGCGCCAAGTTTCGCGGCGAATTCGAGGAGCGCTTGAAGGCGGTGCTGAGCGACCTGGGCAAACAGGAAGGACAGATCATCCTGTTTATCGACGAACTTCATACCATGGTCGGCGCCGGTAAGGCGGAAGGCGCGATGGATGCCGGGAACATGCTCAAACCCGCCTTGTCACGCGGTGAACTGCACTGCATCGGCGCCACCACGCTGGACGAGTACCGCCAGTACATTGAAAAGGATGCGGCGCTCGAGCGGCGCTTCCAGAAGGTGCTGGTGCAGGAGCCCAGCGTCGAGGATACGATCGCCATACTGCGCGGCCTCAAGGAACGCTACGAACTTCACCACGGCGTCGATATCACCGACCCGGCGATCGTCGCCGCGGCGACCCTTTCCTATCGCTACATCACCGACCGGCAACTACCGGATAAGGCTATCGATCTGATCGACGAATCCGCGAGCGGCATTCGCATGCAAATCGATTCCAAGCCGGAAGACATGGACCGCCTCGAGAGACGCCTGATTCAACTCAAGATCGAAGAGGAAGCGCTGAAGAAGGAAAGCGATGCGGCGAGCAAGAAGCGCCGGGCATCGCTGGAAGATGAAATCAGCAAGCTGGAACGCGAATTTTCCGATCTCGAGGAGATCTGGAAAGCCGAAAAGGCGGCCTTGCAGGGCACCTCTCATATCAAGGAGGAACTGGAGCGAGCTCGCCTCGATTTCGAAACCGCGCAGCGTGCCGGTGATCTGACGCGCATGTCGGAATTGCAGTACGGACGTATCCCTGAACTCGAAAAGCAGCTCGAACTCGCCGCCAGCGTGGAAGGGGATATGAAGCTGTTGATCAACAAGGTCGGTGAAGAGGAAATTGCCTCGGTGGTTTCGCGCTGGACCGGTATTCCGGTTGCCAAGATGCTCGGATCGGAGCGTGAGAAGTTACTCGAAATGGAAGTCAAGCTGGGTGAACGCGTGATCGGCCAGGAGGAAGCGGTAAAAGCCGTATCCGACGCCATCAGGCGATCCCGCGCCGGTTTGTCCGACCCCGCGCGCCCGAATGGATCTTTCCTGTTCCTCGGGCCAACCGGGGTCGGCAAGACCGAACTGACCAAGGCGCTGACGTATTTCCTGTTCGACACCGAGGATGCGATGATTCGAATCGACATGTCGGAGTTCATGGAAAAGCATAGCGTGGCGCGCATGGTCGGTGCGCCTCCGGGCTATGTCGGCTATGAGCAGGGTGGCTACCTGACCGAAGCGGTACGGCGCCGCCCCTATTCGGTCATCCTGCTCGACGAGATCGAGAAGGCGCACCCCGATGTCTTCAATATCCTGTTGCAGGTGCTCGACGATGGCAGGTTGACCGATGGCCAGGGGCGCACCGTCGATTTTCGTAACTGCGTCATCGTGATGACGTCGAACCTGGGTTCGGCGGAGATTCAGATGCTGGCCGGTGATCAGAATTATGATGAAATCAAGCGAGTCGTGATGGAGCAGGTTGGACGCCATTTCCGGCCCGAGTTCATCAATCGTATCGATGAGACAGTGGTGTTCCACCCGCTGACCCAGGTGCAGATCCGCGCGATTGCGCAAATTCAGCTGCAGGGCCTCGGCGCGCGCCTGAAAGATCGCGACATGGGTATTTCATTCAGCGATGCGGCAATGGACACCCTCGGTGAGCTTGGTTTCGACCCGGTTTACGGTGCTCGGCCACTGAAAAGGGAAATTCAACAGGCCATCGAAAATCCGATCGCGATGTCGATCCTGTCGGGAGAATTCGGGCCCGGTGACATGATTGCTGTCGATATCGACGACTCGCGGCAGTTCAGTTTCGCCCGACAACGCCTGCATTGAGAATCGGTACACAATAAATAGGCCACGGAATGGCCTATTATTATTAATTTACGGCTATAATTGCCTGACAAATGTGGCAGTTAGTCAGGACGTGAATCAAACTACAAGACTATGGCAATGCTAGGGTCAATTTTTTTCAAAAGAACCTTGAAGCAATTCCTCGATTGTGACGATCTGGAAAGCGCCAAGGGTGTGGCCTTGATAGAAAAGTTGCGCCAGTCGTCCAGGGAGTCACTCGAATTCCTGATCGAGACGATTCCGCAAACCAGCGGCATGCATCGGGCGATGCTGACCGAAATCTGTCTTGAAAACGTCGGTGGCGCCACCGAAGAGTTGTTTTTAAAGGGACTCGATAGCGACGCCACCGAGATTCGCCGCACCACGGCTTCGATTCTGTCGCAAAGCGCGCAGATACATCCGAACAAACTGTTCAAGAAACTGCACGAATCCGAAGGTTCCAGGGCCGAGATTATCGATATCCTCGAATTCCAGGCCGCGCAGCTGAAACCCGAACAGATCATCAACAATGCCCTCAAGCTCGAAAAAGGCGATGCCGAACTGTTACTCAAGCTGGCCTACAAGTCGGAGCAACCGCTTGCGATCGATGCTTTGTATGTCGAGCCGGCCTCGATTGGAAGTCCTACGCTGAAGATAGCTCTACTGCGTTATTTTGCCGGGGTGAAGCAGGCCCAGGTTGCGCAACTGATCGCCCGCTTCCTCCAGGACAGCAACAAGACCGTAGTGATCGAGGCGCTGAAAGCGCTCAAGGGACTCAAAGTCAAGTATGACGTGGCGGTGCTGGTGCCCTTTGTCGAGGGTATGTCCGACGTCGGACGCAAGCTCGCGATCGAGATTATCCATGAGCGCGCCGACCAGGAAATGGCGCCGAGGCTGGCGCCGTTGACTTGCGGTAAATCGGATGAAACACGCGAAGTATTCACTCAGCTGTTTGTAAGGCATGTCACGACCGAGGGACTGGAAGGCTACTTGCAGTTACTCGACCTGCAGGAGTGGTGGGGTAAGGAGAAATCGCTGAAAGCCCTGCAGAAGTTTGGCACCGAAAAACTTTACACGGCAGCCCAGGGCCTGTCCGAGCATAAAAATGACTTTATTCGTGAACAGGCGCAAAATCTGGCGGCGCAGGCCGGTGACCCCGATGATGTCAAACAGCTGTGGAACAACGCGCTGCATGAAAACTGGCAGGTGCGCGAAAACGCGATCGAGACCATCGGCAAGTCGGGCAATCGCGAGTCCATTGCCATTCTCAAAAAGGTGATCGAAAAATGTCCGGATTCGGCGACCGCGGTGTTAAAGGCGGTATCGGACCTGGGCTTTACCAAGGGCCTGGAAATTGCCTTCGCCTGCCTGCGTATGCCCGAAGCGCTAGTGCAGCGCCAGGCGCTCGAATCCATCGGCCAGCTCACGACCGAGCGCCATGCCAAGACTGTTCGTGAAAAGTTGATGCAAAAGGTTCCTTCGCTGCAGGCAACCGTGCGCGATACCGCGGGTGAAGTGATCACGCGCATGACCGAAGAGTTCAAGTTGCCCGAGCTCAATGTCGACCAGGAAGCCTATTTCGATACCCGCCTGATCAAATTCGAAGAAACTCAAAATATTGAGTCGAAAATTATCCAGGCAACTTCCGAGGCCGCGGAGATAGCGGTTCAGGACATCGAAGCTTTCAAGAAGGGCGACGAGTGGTTGGGCCGCTATCGCATCGACAGGGAGATTGGTCGTGGCGCCATGGGCCGGGTCATGCTGGCGACCGATGAAATGGTTGGCGAACCGCTCATATTAAAATTCATGCACCCGGAACTGACCGCCGAGGAAGCATCGCGAGAACGCTTCCTGCGCGAAGTCAGGTACTCGCGAAAAGTCAGTCACCCGAACGTTATTCGCGTTCACGATATGCTCTCCGAGGGTGACTTGAGCGCGATATCGATGGAGTACTTCGAAAGCCGGGGCATCGACGAATACCTCAAGGAGGAAAAACTCTTTGACGCCGAGAAAGGGCTCAGGATACTGCTACAGGTGGCCAACGGCATGGCGGCGGCGCACGACCAGGAAGTTATTCATCGCGACCTGAAGCCAAGCAATATCCTGATGGACGATAAGGGGCTGGTCAAGATAGTCGATTTTGGGATCGCGTCGGCATCGTCGTCCCAGGCCGACACCGAACTGACTCAGGTCGGTTCCATCATCGGCACCCCCGCATACCTGTCGCCGGAACGCGCCAAGGGCAAGGAGGCGGATCATCGCAGTGACATTTATGCCCTCGGAATCATCGCCTACTGTATGTTTACCGGTAAACTTCCCTACGTCGGTGAACCCATGTCACTGTTGTATCAGCACCTGGAAGGCAAGGCAAAACCGGTGCATGAAGTGCACAAGGAAGTGAGCCCGCGTATCAGCCTGCTGGTACAGAAGTTGATGGCGGTAGAACTCGACGACCGACTGCAGACCATGGTAGATGTCGCCGAGGCCATTAAGGAAGTCCAGCAGAAACTGGGCTTGAGCGCGAGGTAAATCCCATGTCCATGCAGACCATCATTGAACAGAAGCTCGCCAGCGAGTTCGACGCCGACTACCTGCAGGTCGAAAACGAGAGTCACATGCATAACGTGGCGCCGGGTTCGGAATCGCACTTCAAGGTTACGATCGTCAGTAATTCGTTCAATGAGCAGATGTTGATCAAGCGTCATCGCATGGTGAACAGTGCCCTGCAACAGGAAATGCAGCAAATACACGCGCTCGCGCTGCACACCCTGACGCCGCAGGAATGGCAGGCGCGCGCCGGCGGCGTGGCGGATTCACCGAAATGCCGAGGTGGCGGTAAAAATCAGTAAAGCCGGATTAATTCGTCATTGCGAGGAGCGCCAGCGACGCGGCAATCTCCTGGAGATTGACTCTGACCATGGAGATTGTTTCGCTTCGCTCGCAATGACCAAAGAATATCGGATTAATCAGAGCTTCCCTAGATCAAGCCTCTGCCGACGGGGTTGGTGTTGTAGATCACGGCCAGTATCGGCATTAAATCAAAGCCGAGTTTGTCGGAAAGCGCCAACGCCTTTTGCAGGTTTGCCAACATGTCGTTTGCCGCGGTGGCGGCGCGAACACCGTGGGTAATCCTGTTTTCGAGTCCCGCCACCGGCAGGCTCAGGCTGCGCTGGTCGAATGCCTGGCGAAAGTCCCGGTAGAAAATATTGAAGTCATGATCGCTATCGATGAGCAGGTTACAGGCGAGGGCACCCTGTTCGCTGACCAGTTCGTACAATTGGTTAATGACCGTTTTCGCGAGTAGCCATGCGGGTGATTGCGCTCCGTTGAATATATCGAACAGAACCAGGTCGTAGCTTTGTTCGCATTGGGAGATGTATTCGGCCGCGTCGACGAAGATGTAATCGAGCCCGGCGCCAGCCGCCGGCAGGATGCCCATCTCCAGCAGGCGTTCGATCAACTCGGCGTCGATATCGACGGTGGTGATATCGGCTTGCGGAAAATGGTGACGCAGGAAGTGCAATAACGATCCCGCGGCCGTGCCCAGCATCAGAATGCGTCGCGGTGCGGGTATGAATAGCAACACCGACATCAGGTACTCGAGGTTTTTGAGTTCGAGGCAGTGCCGGTTTTCCAGGTTGATGACGCTTTGCAACGCCTTGTCGTGGCTGCGTAGTTCCAGGCGCCCGTCGTGGTAGCACATGTGGATCGAGTTATATGCCGTCTCGATCTTGAAATTTTTCCTGGTGTTATCCATATTAAGTAGCGTACAACATTTACGGGGCGATCTGGGGTTCGATGAAATTTACCAAACCATTACTGATTACCAAGCTGAAAGCAACCGCGGTGCACCTCAGCATGAGCGTCGCCGTGTTTGTCTACCTGGCTTACCAGATCTACTACAACTGGTATCCCGAACCCTATTTCTCGATCGATGGCGGTTGGCAGGGAATCCGCCTGGTCGGCGCCGTGGATCTGGTGCTGGGCCCGTTTATCACCTTTTTGATATTCGATCTACGCAAGCCTCGCAAAGAAATCATGTTCGATTTGCTGGTGATCGTTACCATCCAGATCGGTGCGCTGGCCTACGGTGTCTATACCACCTACAACCAGCGGCCGATTGCCATTGTCGTGATCGATCAGTACGTGGTTTCGTCAACCATGGAACACTACGGCGAAGCCCTGCCCTCGACCAGCGATCTAGCACGTTTCAGCGATGAAAAACCGCCGATTATTTATTCCGATTTTCCACTTGATCGGGAGGGTATCGACGAGGTTCAGCGCATCAAGCTTGAAAATAAAGTGCTCGAGCATGCCCAGGTAAACCTTTACCGCGGGCGTGTGGAACTGAAAACAGCCCTGCAACAGCGACAGTTGGGGTATTTTGAACGCATCGATTCTGAACAGTCGAGGGAGACGCTGGAACACTGGCTCGAGCAGAATCAGAAATCCATCGAAGAGATCCTGATCGTGAAATTCCAGGGGCGTTACGGAAACGCCTGGCTGATTTTTGACGAGGAAGCCAGGTACCTCGGATATTTTCGACCCGTTGACCTGCCCGCCGATAATACGCAATAGTGGCGCTGGGTTGTTGGAAATTGGTCGATACTATTATAAAATCCCGTGCCTTTTTAAATGAGTCGATATTCCGTCCGCCAGGGTCGACGGAATAGTCTAACGGAGATAAACATGCCAATTTACGAGTACCTATGTGATCAATGCGGGCACGCGCTCGAGGCGTTGCAGAAAATCAGCGAGGCGCCGTTACGCGATTGTCCTGCCTGTGACAAAGACGCATTGAAAAAGAAGATTTCAGCGCCGGGCTTTCGCCTCAGCGGCTCGGGCTGGTATGAAACCGATTTTAAATCGAAGAATCAGAAGAACCTCTCCAAGGGGGATAGCGCCGACGGCGGCAGTTCCTCATCGAAGGACAAGCCGGCGGGCGGTGGATCAAGCAAAGCCAGCGGTAAAGACAACAAGGCCGCCAAAGAGGCCGCCGCCTGAACTCTCTGCCCGGTGTTCTCGCCGGGCCTTGCACATAAACTCTACTCGGATCAGTCGCTATGCGAACGCATTATTGTGGTGAACTCAATCGACAACAGGTCGATCAACAGGTCAGTGTTTGCGGTTGGGTCAACCGCCGGCGTGACCACGGCGGCGTTATTTTTGTCGATCTGCGTGATAAGAAAGGCATGTTGCAGGTTGTTTTCGACCCCGACGAGGCCGCCATGTTTGCCGAGGCCGAGACGCTCAGAAACGAGTATGTGCTCCAGGTTGAAGGGCTGCTGCGGATGCGTCCCGAGGGGACCCATAACCCCGAGATGGCAACTGGCGAAGTGGAGCTGCTGGCGCACAAGCTGGATATATTGAACGCTTCCGAAACCCCGCCTTTTCAACTCGATGAAGAAGATGTGCACGACGACAACCGCTTGCGCTATCGCTACATCGACCTGCGCAAACCGGAAATGCAATACCGCATGCAATTGCGCGCAAGGGTAACGCATTTTTTGCGCGGCTGGCTGGAAAGCAATGAATTTCTCGATATCGAGACGCCGATGCTGACCCGCGCCACCCCGGAAGGTGCGCGTGATTACCTGGTGCCAAGCCGTACGCACCCGGGTGCTTTTTTCGCGCTGCCGCAGTCGCCGCAGTTGTTCAAGCAGTTGTTGATGATGTCTGGAATGGACCGCTACTACCAGGTAGTACGCTGTTTCCGCGACGAGGACTTACGCGCTGACCGGCAGCCCGAGTTCACCCAGCTCGATATCGAAACCTCGTTCATGGACGAGGCCGGTATCATGGGGATGATGGAAACGATGATGCGCGCACTGTTCGCCGAAGTGATGTCGGTCGATGTCGAGGATCCGTTCCCGCGCATGAGCTGGGCCGAGGCGATGGAGCGCTATGGTTCGGATAAACCGGATCTGCGTATCAAGCTCGAACTGCAGACCATATCGGATGTCCTCGAGGATGTCGAATTCAAGGTATTTTCCGGGCCCGCACGCGATCCCGATGGTCGCGTGGCGGCGCTACGGGTACCTGGCGGTAACAATTTGACGCGCAAGGAGATTGACGATTACACCGCTTTCGTCGGCCGTTACGGCGCGCGCGGACTGGCCTACATCAAGTGCAACGACGTTTCCCAGGGCCGCGAGGGCCTGCAGTCACCGATCCTCAAGTTTTTGCCCGACGAAGCGATTAGCGCAATTCTGGAACGCAGCGCAGCCGAAACCGGCGACCTGATTTTCTTCGGCGCCGACAAGGCGAGCGTGGTCAACGAATCGCTGGGTGCGCTGCGCATCAAGATCGGCCATGACCGCGGCCTGGTCGAGGAAGGCTGGCGTTTTCTGTGGGTCGTGGATTTCCCGATGTTCGAGCGCGATGATCGCGAAAACCGCTGGAATGCACTGCACCATCCCTTTACCGCGCCCGCGACCGACAATCCCGCCGAACTCGAGGCCGATCCCGGCAACACGCTGTCACGCGCTTACGACATGGTGTTGAACGGCACCGAACTCGGCGGCGGCTCGGTGCGGATTCACAAGATAGATATGCAACAACGTGTTTTCACCCTGCTCGGTATCGGCGAACAGGAAGCCGAGAACAAGTTCGGATTCCTGCTGAATGCACTGAGATACGGCTGCCCGCCGCATGGCGGTATCGCCTTCGGCCTCGATCGCATGGTTATGCTGATGGCGGGAGCGACCTCGATCCGCGATGTCATGGCCTTTCCAAAAACCCAGACCGCATCCTGCCTGCTTACCCAGGCGCCGGCGGTGGTGAGTGAAAGGCAGTTGCGCGACCTGTCGATACGATTGCGCAAGCCGCAGGCCGAGAGTTAGCGAAGTTCGGGTTCGTTCGAACCTGATCAGAGTCTCGCTGGTAGAATTGGCACTGGCCGCGGCAGGTGATAGAATTTTCTATTCGTCTGACACACCGAGTAACTATGGCCGCTACAGCAATCGACTTGCAACCCTATGCGTCACTGAACGATCAGGATTGCGAAGAGCGTATCATTCGCGCGAAGCAGGCTCTCGGTGATCGGGTCGTTATTCTCGGTCATCATTACCAGCGCGATGAAATTTTCAAGCACGCCGATTTTTCCGGCGATTCGCTCAAGCTTTCGCGCCAGGCGGCGGACTCCAGCGCGGAGTACATCGTCTTTTGCGGCGTCCATTTCATGGCCGAGGTCGCCGATATCATGTCGCGACCGCAACAGGTTTCCATCCTGCCCGATCTGTCCGCTGGCTGCGCCATGGCCGACATGGCCGATCTCGAGCAGGTGCGTCGCGCCTGGCGGGAACTGGGCACGGTGCTGGATGCGGATGAATCCATCACCCCGGTTACCTACATCAATTCGGCGGCTAACCTGAAGGCGTTTTGCGGCGAGCACGGTGGTATCGTCTGCACTTCGACCAATGCGCAGACCATCCTCGAATGGTCGTTTGAGCGCCGCGAGAAAGTTTTGTTTTTCCCGGATCAACACCTTGGCCGTAATACCGGTTACAAAATGGGCATCGCGCTCGAGGATATGGTGATCTGGGATTATGACCTGCCCATGGGCGGCCTTACCGCGGAGCAGATCAGGAATGCGAAGATGATTCTGTGGAAGGGGTTTTGCTCGGTGCACCAGGTGTTCAAGCCCGAGCAAATCGAAAACTTCAGGCGTGAGCATCCTGATGGCTTTGTTATATCGCATCCGGAAGCCAGTTTCGAAGTCTGCCAGATGTCCGACTTTGTCGGCTCGACCGAGTATATTATCAAGACCATTACCGCGGCCGAACCCGGTACGCAGTGGCTCGTGGGCACCGAGTTGAACCTGGTCAATCGACTGCACCAGACCCTGGCCAGCGAAAACAAGACCGTGCAATTCATGTCACCCATGGTTTGCATGTGCTCGACCATGTTCCGTATCGACCCGCCGCACCTGGCCTGGGTGCTGGAAAACCTGGTCGAAGGCAATGTCGTAAACCAGATTTCGGTGGCGCCTGACGTCGCCGATAACGCGCGCATCGCATTGCAACGCATGCTCGATATCTAGTCTGCATATTGCACCAGTCGGTCTCGGGCCTTGGTCTATCTGATTGAACGATAAGAGTAATCCGGTAAGTTCGTAAATGGGAATTAAAGTACAGTTTGTCATAGGCCCGAGCCCTATCCCGGCTCTGACTTGTCCAGATACGCCTGAACTTGGCCTTCCCTCAACCCATAGCTTAAGCTATGGGTTGAGGTCCAGACCGGCGTTCAGACGCATCTGCCCTGCGTCAGAACTCGGGATACTGGTGTAATATGCAGACTCACCTGAACAGGGGTTCGGCGCATGGCTGACGAAGAAAACGCTTACACCTTTGCCACCACCGCCACGCGGCAGATCAGCCTGGGTTTGGGCGACGATGGCTTCAAGATGTGGCGTGGCGAAAGCCTGCCCGAAGTTACCCTGGCCTACGAATCCTGGGGCGAGTTATCCGCCGCCGCCGATAACGCAATTATCATTTTCACCGGCCTGTCGCCGAGCGCGCATGCGGCGTCATCGCCGCAGGATTCTTCTCCGGGATGGTGGGAGTACATGATTGGGCCCGGCAAGGCGATCGACACGGATCGTTTTTTCGTGGTCTGCGCCAATTCTCTCGGAGGCTGCTACGGCAGCACCGGACCGGGGTCGATAAATCCCGCAACCGGGCAATGCTACGGCGCCGATTTTCCCGACGTCACCGTCGAGGATATCGCCAGCTCGGGTTATCATCTGATGCGCGAACTGGGCGTCAGTAAGTTGCACGCCGCAGTTGGCTCGTCCATGGGCGGCATGTCTTCCATCGCCTACGCGATGCAATATCCGGGCGAGATCAACTATGTAATTTCGATATCGGCCGCGACTCGCGCACTGCCGTTGACGATTGCCTTGCGTTCCTTGCAGCGTGAAATCATCCGCAGCGACCCCGACTGGAACCAGGGCCGTTACAGCGAAGACAGTAAACCGCTGATGGGCATGTCGCTGGCGCGTAAGCTCGGGCTGGTTTCCTATCGCGCCGCCGACGAGTGGAACTCGAAGTTCGATCGCAGTCGATTGCCGGCGGAGAAGCGCAGCGGAAAACGCTTCGAGCACGAGTTCGAGATCGAAAATTACCTCGAGTACAACGCGCAGAAATTCACCAACAGCTTTGACCCTAACAGTTATTTATACCTGTCGCGCACAATGGACTGGTTTGACATCGCCGAGCATGGCGATTCGCTCGATGATGGTATGTCGAAGCTCGACGTCAAGCGCGCGCTCGTGGTCGGGGTGACCACCGATATACTGTTTCCGGCCCGGCAGCAAAAAGAAATCGCCGATCTGATGCGGGCGACCGGCACCGAGGTCGATTACGTCGAGATTGATTCGGTGAACGGCCACGATGCCTTTCTGATCGACGACGAGCATTTTTCGCCGGTCGTCAAGAAATTCCTCGACGAGTCTCTCTAGCCCCCTCAAGATCGATGGCTGCCTAGACGGGATAACGGCTAGGAAGGTTCGATATGCAGCGACCTCGGTCCCTTGGCCACCGGGATCAATCCATTTTCGATCAGGTCCTGGTAACTGTGCACCGCGTTGCGGGTCGTGGCCTTGCAGTAGTAGAGCGCGCTGTCGGCCTGGTTGATCAGTTCGTCCATGGAAAGGGTCCTGTCGAACAGGGTGTAGCCGATACTGACGGTTACGCGCTCGGCATCGGGGAAGCCATTGGAGGCGATTTTTTCGCGAAAGCGTTCCAGCGTTTGCTGGGCCTGCTCAGGCGTGATGTCCATCAAAACCATCGCAAATTCTTCGCCGCCATAGCGAAACAGCAGGTCGTTTTCCCTGAATGAATCGGTCATCAGCTGTGCCAGCAACAACAACACTTCATCGCCAAAAAGGTGTCCCCTGCTGTCATTGATCAGTTTGAAATGATCGATATCCAGCATGACGTAGACCGTGGGCACGAAATTGACCGCACGGCGCTGAAAGTGGCTGGTGCGGTCGAGCAGTTGCAGTATTTTTTCGTTGAAGGCGCGTCGGTTGTAGAGGCCCGTCAAGGCGTCGCGATAAGTTCCCTGCAGCATTTGCAACTGGTGGCAATAAAAATGAAACAGAAACTGCAGGTAATCTTCTTCGATTAACTTGTCCGGATCGCTGGACTTGACCAGTAAAACGAAGTGCTTGGTGCTGAGGGGTTTGTAGCTGCAAAACCAGCCCTGGAGTGCGCTTTCGTAATACCAGGCGCTCTGGTCCTGCTCGCTGAACTGCTGTTCCAGAACCGTCAGTGTCTGTTCGTCGATGTTTTGATCGAGGCCGCCGCTGGGGGTTAGTCGATTCCAGCGCTTGTCACTGAGCTCAAAAACCTCGGTCTGAACCTCATCGGCGTGGCCGGGCGCAATCTGTTGCTGGAACGCCTCGTACAAAAGCTCTGGATCATTGATCTTTGCGAGCGCGTAGAATGAATAGTACTTGCAGTCGGCCATATTGCCCTTTTACTCAAATCATCGGATTTGAGAACAGTTCTGATGAAATTCCGCTGTCGTTCTCGAATCGATTCTAGAGATCGACCGGATCAAAGTCAAAATGACTGAACGGGCGACGATTGTTTGTGGCCCATACGGTAACTTCAGTGACGCTCAGAGTGGCTGTGTGGGTGCGAATCAAGGCGTGTTTCGTAGTCAATGGCATGCCCTTGCCAAGAAACACAACGCAGAGTCGCGCCCGCACAGCCACTCCCGAAGGGCCGCAGCACAAACGTTTTTGGACTGCGTTGCAGTCCTTGGAAAGGGCATGCCATTCCCGGCGGACTGCGCCTTGCCAAAAACGTTTGTGCTGCGGCTGAGTGTCACTGAAGTTACCGTATGGACCACTAGCGTTCGAGATACTGTAATTTGTCTGGCACCCCTTCCCACTCGGCGGCGTCGTCGGGCGCGGGTTTGCTGGCTGTTATCACGGGCCACTGCTGCGACAGTTCTTCGTTGAGCTCGAGAAAGTGCTCTTGCCCTTCGGGTATGTCGTCTTCCGAGACGATCGCCTCGATCGGACATTCCGGCTCGCACAGGGTGCAATCGATACATTCCTCCGGATCGATAACGAGGAAATTCGGGCCCTCGTGAAAGCAATCGACCGGGCAGACGTCTACACAATCCATGTACTTACACTTGATACAATTTTCGAGAACGATAAATGTCATTATTTACCTCTACAACAGGGTTGGAACTGACCGAAGTCTAACGACGGCCATACAAATCAAGGTGGCTATCGTAATACTGTTTCACGATTTGGCAAGAGTTTTCAAATGATAAATCAGATCGAGCGCCTGCCGGGGCGTCAAATCGTCGACGTCGACCGCATCGAGCTCATCGCGCAGGATGCTGATCCCGGTTGGCTCGGGCAGCGGTAGTTCGCTGAACAGGTCGGGCTGCGATTGTATCGATTGCTGTTCCAGCAGCTGCAGCTTCTGCCGCGCCAGCTGAATTGCATGCGCGGGAATGCCCGCCAGGCGCGCCACCTGCAAGCCGTAACTCTGGTTCGCGGGCCCCGGTTTGACGCTGTGCATGAAGATGATGTCGTCGCCATGCTCGACCGCGTCGAGATGCACGTTTTTAATATTGGCGAACTGCTCGGGCAACTGCGTCAGCTCGAAGTAATGCGTCGCGAACAGCGTCAGCGCGCGCGTTTTCTGCGCGAGGTGGTCGGCGCAGGCCCAGGCCAGCGCAAGCCCGTCGAAGGTGCTGGTGCCGCGCCCGATTTCATCCATCAATACCAGGCTGTTGGCGCTCGCATTGTTGAGTATATTGGCCGCCTCGGTCATTTCGACCATAAAGGTCGAGCGCCCGCCGGAAAGGTCGTCGCTCGCGCCGATGCGGGTAAAGACCTGATCGACCGGGCCGAGTACCGCCTTGCGCGCGGGCACGTAACTGCCCATGTAAGCGAGGATCACGATCAGCGCGGTCTGGCGCATATAGGTCGACTTGCCGCCCATGTTGGGTCCGGTGATCAGCAGCATGCTGCCGTGCTCGTCGAGGTGCAGGTCGTTGGCGACAAAGGGTTGATCGAGTGCGCGCTCGACAACCGGGTGCTTGCCGGCCTCGATGTCGAGCAGGCGCGCGTCGGTGAGTTCGGGCGCGCACCAGTCGTGAAGATTTGCGGCCTGCGCGAAACAGTTGAGCACATCCAGCTGCGCCAGCGCTATCGCGCATTGTTGCAGCGGCGCCAGGCCTTCGCCGAGTCGCGCCAGCAATGCCTCGTAAAGGTGTTTTTCACGCGCCAGCGCGCGTTCACGCGCGCTCAGCACCTTGTCTTCGAAAGACTTGAGCTCGGGCGTGATATAGCGCTCGACCGCTTTCAGGGTCTGCCGGCGCAGGTATTCGACGGGTACCGCGTCGGACTGTGCCTTGCTGACCTCGATGTAAAAGCCGTGCACCCGGTTGTAGGCGACCTTGAGGGAATTGATTCCGGTTTTCTGCTGCTCGCGGGTTTCTATATCGACCAGGAACTGATCGGCATTGGCGGAGAGCGCGCGCAATTCGTCGAGTTCGTGATCGAAACCGGTCTTGATGACGCCGCCATCGCGGATCAGCAGCGGCGGCTCGTCGATCACCGCGGCATCGAGCAGCGCCACCACGTCGGGGTGGGTGTCGACCTGTTGCGCCAATTGCTGCAACAGGGGGCTGTCGAGGAGCGCCAGTTGCTGCTGCAGCCGTGGTAGCAATTGCAGCGTCATCGACAGCGTCGACAGGTCGCGCGGTCTCGCCGACAGCAGCGCCACCCGCGCCAGGATTCTCTCGATGTCACCGATCTGGTCGAGCAGTTCGCCGAGGCTCTCGTACTCGTGGTTGTCGAGCAGGCAGGCGACCGCATGATGGCGCTGGCGCACCAGCGCCTGGTCACGCAAGGGTTTTTGCATCCAGCGCGTCAACTCGCGATGCCCCATCGCGGTACTGCAGTAATCGATGATGCTGAGCAGGCTGTTTTGCGGTGACTGTTCGTTGATCGAGCGTGTCAGCTCGAGATTGCGCCGACTGTTGGCATCGATCAGCAGCAGGTCACTTACCGTTTCGTAGCGCAACGGCTGCAGGTGATGGACCTCGGTTTTGAGCGTGTCGTTGACGTATTGCAACAGGCAGCCGGCGGCACTGATCGCGAGCCCTGCCTCGGCGATGCCGAAACCCTGCAGGTCGCGCACGCGGTATTGCTGGCACAGCAGGCGAGTCGCGCTGTCGAGTTCGAAATACCAGGGCGGCATCGCATGCGCCTGCTGCAGCAAGGCTGATTCGAGCACCGGCGCCTGTTCTTCGCAGTACAGGATTTCGGCGGGCTGGAGGCGTACGATCTCGCCGCTGAGCAGATCGTCACTGTCGAGCTCGCTCAGGCTGAAACGGCCCGAGCTGATTTCAAGCGCGGCGAGACCCCAGCGCGATTTCTGGCGGTAAATACAGCACAGCAGGTTTTCGCTGCGGTCCTGCAGCAACGCCTCGTCGGTGAGGGTGCCGGGCGTCACCACGCGCACCACCTTGCGCTCGACCGGACCCTTGCTCGTCGCAGGGTCACCGATCTGCTCGCATATAGCGACCGATTCACTCTTGCGCACCAGCTTCGCCAGGTAGTTTTCAACCGCGTGGTAGGGCACGCCGCACATAGGGATTGGCTCGCCCGAGGATTGACCGCGTTTGGTCAGCGTGATGTCGAGCAGGCGCGCGGCCTTGCGCGCATCGTCGTAAAACAGCTCGTAGAAATCACCCATGCGATAGAACAGCAGCGTATCGGGATACTCTGCCTTGAGGCGCAGATACTGCTGCATCATTGGTGTATGGGTTTTCGCTTTGCTTTCGGTTGAACCCATAACGGGGGGCCGGTTTCCGCGATCGATAGAAGCGGTCGATTATATAAGGCTGGGGAGACGGGATAAACCGGGATCGATTTTTATTATCGGAAATATGGGGCAGTTTACCGAAACCCGGGAATTTATAGAGGGGAGTAGATTAGCAAAAATCCCCGCAATACCTGGCTAACGTCTGGTCGCGAAGGAATTAAGTAAACTGTCCCCGTATTTCCAATACCCATTAGTCATTAGCCTCAATTATGTCACCATCGATGCCAAATTAGTAATCGGTTGTTGCGGGTTTCAGTTATGCATTGTTAGGTGGAAACGGGAATATTAGCTACACTGGTGAGGCTATGCGAGGAACAGAACAATGCACCACGTCAACCAGACCTTCCGAGACCAGCGTGTCGAACTGACGGGCAGCCGATTCCATGGCTGTACCTTCGAGAACTGCGAGCTGGTATATCGGGGCGATCCGTCTCCGACCTTCCAAGACAACGAATTCATCGATTCGA
>Ga0255049_10000657_pt1 | contig 20800 bp, 19 predicted proteins | sample JV7_2_3_MG_FD_183615 | JGI IMG/M metagenome (GOLD analysis project Ga0255049, IMG submission 183615) | Seawater microbial communities from Jervis Inlet, British Columbia, Canada - JV7_2_3 | ecosystem: Environmental > Aquatic > Marine > Inlet | place: Canada: British Columbia | collected 2016-10-06
AGTGGCGAACCGTTGCTCAATCCGATCGCGGAGTATCAGCACGGCGATGGCATCGCCGTCGTCGGCGGATTCGTGTACCGGGGCTCGAAGTTCCCCCAACTCTACGGCAAGTACATCTTCGGGGATTTCAGCCGAAGCTTCGTCCTGCCAGACGGCCGCTTGTTCTGGCTCGATGCCAGGAGAGCCCAGTCGGACATCTTTGAGTTCCAGCTAGGTGAGTTCAATCTTCCACTCGACCGGTATCTCAAGGGATTCGGTGAGGACGAGGAGGGCGAAGTGTACGTGTTAACGTCAGTGGACCTCGGGCCATCCGGGGTTTCGGGTGAGGTCTGGAAGTTGCGCGCTGAGTCAGATTTGGGATCTTCTTTTGCCGTCTGCCACGGAGGCAATTCCATCACTGGCAACACGGAGGCCGTCTACCCACACCTCGTTCATGGCGACACCCTGGACGAGTGCCCATCAGTGCCCCCTGTGGGACCACCATCCGGGATGGGCATGGGCATGGGCATGGGCATGGGCCCTTAGCGCCACTTCCGAACCATTGCACCTAGGCCAGTGACAGAACGACCCTGCCCTCGTGGCGGGGTTTTTCTATGCATAGGAAGCTCACAAACGCCCATTTCAGCCGATAGTTACCGTTAAAGAAGTTCTTAACGTAGCCATTCTTAACGTCCCGTTAGCGAAAGCGGACATTTTTTGAGATAGGGTTAGAATCGGTCTTAAGCGGTCCGGGTTGCACCAATATGGGGCGGTATCGTCTAACGTTAACCGTTAATATGCGAGCAGACGCATAAATTGGGGGAGTGATGCGCAGTAGATTCTTCGTTGGCATGTCCGTTGCCTGTCTGCTGATCGCGCTCCTTGGGTTCGCCCGATCATTTTTCCTGAGGCCCCTATTCGACGCAGGGCCCGATATGCCGCTTGAATACGTGCACGGGGCGGTCATGACGGCTTGGCTCGTGATTTTCTTCGTTCAGGCATTTCTGGTCACCACGCATCGGACGGCTATTCACAGACGGATTGGCATTGTCGGAGCCGTTGTCGGCGTCGCTGTGCTTGGAGTAGGAACACTGCTGACGGTTGAGATCCCGGGATGGGTAGCGAATCAGGGACTCGATTTTTCCGTCGAAGAGAACTTACAGCGATGGTCGCGGGTCGTCTGGGGGGATTTCGGGAACATGGTTGCCTTCGGAGCATTCTTTGGCTTCGCCATACTCTTGCGTCACCGAGTCGAAATGCATAAACGGCTTATGCTGCTGGCTTCGATCAGCATACTTGGCCCCGCGCTTGCTCGAATGTATGGCTTGCTTGGGATCGATGCGATTAGTGGGCGTATGTTCTCGTGGATCGGGTTGTTGATGCTGATATTTGCCCTCGTAGTATATGATCTCAACAGAGACAAGAAGGTCCATATTGTGACGCTCATCGGAGGGCCACTGTTTCTAATTGACCGGTATGTGTTTCCCTTTATCTTTGGAGCGTCAGAATTTGGCCGATCTGTCGTATTGGGGCTTAGCGCTAGCGGCTAGGGAATGACCGCTCCCGGCTACCACTAACGAGACCGAACGAGAAGATTTCGGAGTCAGTATGGGAAATGTACCGCCGACAACGATGAATGAGCTAGATGTACAGGCAACTGTGGGAAGTCGTTATCCCAGTCCGTTCAATGAACCCTGTACTAAGCGCTCCAACAGAGCCCTTGCCGATCTCTTCGGACTAAAGGATTTCGGCGTGAATCTGTTGATTCTTGAGCCTGGGGCCTGGTCCTCGCAGCGCCACTGGCACTCGCATGAGGACGAGTTCGTTTACGTTCTCGAAGGCACACCAACCTTGATAACCGATGAAGGGGACGCGCCCCTTCGCCCTGGAAGCATTGCCGGCTTTCGAGCAGGCGTAGCCAATGGTCACCACATCGTCAACAAGGGCGAGACACAAGCTAAGCTGATAGTCGTGGGAAGCCGCAGAACGGAGGATGATGCATTCTATTCTGATATTGATATGCAAATTCTAAAACGTGCAGACAGTGGCGAGTTTACCCACAAAGACGGTGAACCTTTCCCTAAGCACGAGCGCCGTGAATGAACGTTAACTACTGTCTGCTATTGCCGAAAGCAGACGTCCGGGAGATCTAATCCGTTGACTTTGCCGCTAGTTCATACACATTTAGATTACGAACGGATAGCCATCGATAGATGTTATTTCGCAAGCTAAAGCTGAACTGGCGCTACGGCGTAAGCGAACTCGTCATCGTAGTTCTCGGCGTGTTCATAGCGCTCGCTGCCGACGGTTGGCGCCAGCAGCGCGTAGATCGAGTGACTGAGAGCGAATACATTGAGCGTCTGATTCAAGATCTTCATCTAGACACCGCATCGGTCTCTAACATTATGATGCAGACCGAGGAGCGGGCGAGATACTGCCACGTCGTCCTTGTTGCGTTTGATTCGGAGCAGCGAGCGGAGTCTCCGTCTGATTTTATCGAGGCGGTCGAATACGGCAACTACTTCAGCTATCCAAGCTACTCGACTACCACGGTCGATGAGTTAATGAGCACCGGGAGTCTTCGCTTGATTCGGAGTACAGAGGTGAAGGAGGCCGTTTCCCGATACTATGAAACGATTGAGTGGACGCAGCAATTCCACGAAGTATTTCGCCCAGCGCAGCTTGCAATAGCGCCCTACAAGGCTGAAATTATCGACCTCGATCGGCGCTACTCGCTTGTTCAAGAGGGACTTAGAAGGAGCTGCGGGCCTACGCTATCCTGTGATGAAGGCATTCCCTGGGCGCCTTCGATGCAAGATGTGAGCGAGGCGGAAGCGGATCTTGCGTTCGAACGGCTCCTGTCGAAGCCAGAGGGTCGATCACTGTACGCGAGCATGGCTCGAATTCAGGGCGTTCATTACTCGAATCTTGCAAGTATTCTAAAATTGGCTGAGGACTCGCTTGCAACTCTTGAGCAATATGCGGCCGATGAGTGGTAGGTATGACTGCTTTCCCGAAAGCCGACTTTCAGGATCTACGCTCTGGATCCGAGCTGATGTCTGCTCCTGGCCGGAAGCAGTCGTCCGTTAACAGTCAATATGCATGTTGGCGCATATCTGAGGGAGAAGAAAGGAGGTTTCCCATAAGCACCCAGTCCGTCGCCACAATGATCTCCTTCACGGCTATCGTGGTGGCCTGGTCACTGACGCCACGGTCGGCCATTGCCCAGACATGGGTGACGGATTCTGTTTGTCCTGATGACACTCCCACAGTGTTCCATGGGTGCGCGATGGAAGCGGCGAAAACGTTCGATCCGCCCCGTGCTCCCGACGGCCGGCCGGACATGGGAGGTATCTGGCATTTCCCGGACGAGAAGCTTGGCGGTGCGTACGAGGACCTTGAAGAACATCCCAGCAGCGATGAGGATGAAGGGGGGCCAAGCGTTATCATCGACCCGCCGGACGGCAAAGTGCCGATGCAAGCGTGGGCGGATGCGCGACGGAAGGAGCATCCACAACGATACATTCATCACAACGCGGCCTGCTTTCTGTCCGGGGTCCCGGAAACCATGTACATGACGGAGACCTATCAATTTCTTCAAGCGCCCGAGAACTTCATCATCCTCTCCGAGGACACTCACGCCTATCGCAGTATTCCTCTGGATGGGCGTCCCCATGTTGGGGAGAACATACGGCTCTGGAACGGCGACTCGAGGGGCCGTTGGGAAGGCAATACGTTGGTCATTGACACGATGAATCAGAACGGCAAGCCTTGGTTGGATCAGCGGGGGAGGTTCTACACAGAGGAGGCGCACGTAGTCGAACGCCTGACCCTCATCGACTCTAATACGATCCACTACCAGGCCACAGTCGACGATCCGAATGTGTATATGAGCCCCTTCACAATCGTTTTTCCTTACAGGCGGAGTACGACGGAGGGGTATGAGATGTTGGCAGAAGCGTGCTACGAGAATAACAAGGCGTTCCTGGACGTCTACCGATCTGTGGGTTACGGCATTTATCCCGGTATCAGTGTCGAGGAGGCTCAGGAAGCGATGAAGGCGGAACAATGAAATCGACTGCGACGCTCGTAGTAGCTCTCGTTTCACTGGGCACCACCTCGAATGTCGGCTAGTGCATATCTGGGGGAGAGGAATTGAAGTAGATAGCCCTCGGGCGAACAATCGCACAATTTGGAGGTTTATTATTATGAGCAGATTCATCGTATTTCTTGTCGCGCTCCTCCTTGGTAGTTTCTCTCAGCTGGTTATCTCCCAGCAGGTCACGGACCCTGAAATGATGGCTCTCAGCTTTAATGATCTTGAGGCTCGAAGCATGGAGGACGGTCGCAACGTGCGCCGGATTGATGCATCAACCGTCGGGCTGATCCGGGTTGAATGGCCAATGGGAACATCTACAACGCCGCACAATCACGCGAATGAACTAGTGTTGACGCTGATCGAGGGACGTCTGAGAGCGATCAGCGGAAGTCGCGAATTTGTTCTGGAGCCAGGGGATGTTGTTGTTATCCCTGCATGGGTAGAGCATAGCTACGTGGCTTTGGAAGATTCCGTTACGCTCGAAGCCGCCGGACCTGGGTAACAGCAGGCTAAGTTGACTGTTTGTTCGAATCTGTGGCCGGTAGTAGACGGCGGTTGACCGTCTTCACAGAACTTCGCCGCCGCGGTAACGCCAGTTCTTAGTCAGCGGCGCCGGGTAACGTCTCCGGTGCGCCGGCGTTCAAAGTCGAGCGCAACGCGATGGCGCGATCGCAACCCATCGTGAAAAGCTCGGCCTCCTGGCTCAGTCGACGCCACTCGATCACATGACTGTAGGGCTCGACGAGATACACCGAATCCTCCACGGTGTAGTTAAGTACCAGCACCTGGTCATTTTCGCGAAGGGAGAAGTTCTCCACCAGACGTTTCTGGTCGCTGCCGGGAATGTTGCGATCCTGTCCGTTGTAGTCAAAGTCGGTCGCAAGTCCCGCCGGATGTTCCTCGAAACCGCTGCTATCTACAATCAGCGTCTCGCCCTCGATTCTCGCCCTGCGCGTACCGAAACCGTCCGGTCCGTCGGCCGTGCCATCCAGGTTAATGGCGCGTGACACATCGAAGTACTCGTTATGAATGACCGGCCGCTCACCGTCGGTTCGAATCTCGAGCAGATACGGCGCGTAGTGGACGGACGGTAGATTTGGCGGAATACAATGCATGGCGGGCGTGTTCCGCGCATCGTAGTTGGCCCGGGCCGTCCAGCCGGCCTCCGTCAGCGGCATCGGCGTCTCATCGGGCTTGTCGTAGTCATTAGACCGCCCCCATCGGCCCTTCAGCCGATCCAGAAGCGGTCCCGTCGTTACCGTCTCGACCGCGCCATATCTCTCCGTGAGGCCTCCCGTCAGGCGCGAACCAATCTTGTCGAGCAGCTCGATTTCGGTACCGTCGGGCAGCGTAATCTGATTGCCGAAAGTCACGTTCTTATCGCGACGCGGACTGGGTCCCACGATCTGCAGCGTGTCGCCCGGCTGAATCGTATCGTCCGTGACACCGAACCGCCGCATCAGCGGTACGGAATGAATCTCGACTTCCCATTCCTCGGTAACGCCCTGCTCGTCGGTGACATCCATCATGATGAAGGAGTGCGGATTACGCAGTGTGACCTCCGTGACTACCCCCGTGAGCTCGAGAGGCTGATCAAGGATGTAGTGGGTCGCGAAAGAGTGGTGCGCATGGGTGTGTCCCGAGGCGAGAATACCCACAGTGAACGAAAAACAGACGGCCGCGATCGATCTCATGGCACTCCCCCGTGACGACTGATGTAGTTCTTGGAATCATTGTACGCCATTCTCGAACGCGGGAGCTGTTCCCGACGCGAATCAGGCATAGATCCTTATGCAGAAAGCGCGGCGTCGGGATCGCCGCCCAGGCCTCGCACGTAGTCATCGTATACGGGGGTTCTCGGTTCCGTACGCGCCAACTCAATCAGTTTTCGAACGGCTGGCAACGTATCGAGCGCTCGCTCATAACCCGCGATCGTTTCCGGAAGTGGAACGCCGTAGGTGCGAAGGCGAGTCAGCACAGGAAAATACACCGCGTCTGCGATGCAGAACTCGCCAAACAGGAACGGTCCACCTGAACGGTCCAGGCATTCGCTCCAGATTTCAAAGATACGTGAGATATCTGAGTGCGCAGCACGACTGGGGGTAAAATCAGGAACGCGGCCAAAGAGGTGGCAGGCCAACTCGCCGCGCATACTCCCGAACCCACTGACCATTTCGCAACTGATCGCACGGGCCAACGCACGGCTCATCGCGTCCTCGGGCCAGAGCCCGGCGTCCGGGAATGCCTCGGCCACGTATTCACAAATCGCCAGGGACTCGTGAATCGGAATGCCGTCAACTCGGAGCACGGGAAACCAACCGTGAATGCTGCCAAGAGCACGACGGTCCGAGAGTGACGTAGGTTCGGCCCCCTGCTTTTGCATATGAGCAAGCTCAACAGTTTCCGTGTCAAAAGTCGCCCCAGCGTGTGTGAGCGCAAGCCACGGGCGCATGGACCACGACGAGTAGCGCAGGCTGAGCACCGTGAGTTTGAGGTGTGGCACGGATCGCAGTGTACCGCGTCGTAGTTGATAGGGATCGATATCACCTGAATTTGGGCCATCGGGCGGTCGGAAGCAGGTAGAATCGGGCCACCGATACGAAGCCTGGCCGTGAGGTGACGATTCGCTCAGTACGGGGATAGATCCATGGCTCGACGCCTGTCCAAGAGGAGCGCTATCGCCAACTTAGTTTGCACGGCGCTTCTCGCAGCAATTCCACTTAACGCCTCGGCGGAATGGGTGGCAGACGCCATCGATCTCATGGGGACTCGCGTCTCGGTCGATCTGTGGCATGACGATGAAGCGCGCGGCCGGGAACTTCTTGCCGAAGTGCTTGCGGAGTACCGTCGAATTGACGAGGGCATGAGCACTTACAAGCCTGCCAGCGAAATTTCGATGATCAATCGGATGGCTGCTTCGGGGCCGGTACGTGTAAGCGAAGAGATCTTTACCCTCATCGAGCGCGCAGTGAGTTTGTCACGAGACAGTGCCGGTGCGTTCGACATCACCTATGAAAGCGTGGGTTATCTCTACGATTTCAGGGCACGACAGCGTCCTAACCAGGCTGATATCGAGAGCCGCCTCGAAGCAATCGATTACGGTCACATCCTCTTGGACGACGTGGGACAAACGATCGCGTTTGCGCGGCCCGGGGTTCGTATCAATCTTGGCGGTATTGCGAAAGGCTACGCCGTAGAAAGAGGCGCGGACATTCTTCGCGCGGGCGGTGTCCAGCACGCAATCCTGAACGCCGGAGGTGATTCCCGAGTCCTGGGCGATCGGCGTGGTCAGCCTTGGATTGTCGGTATTCGCCATCCTCGTTCGGCTGACCAGGTCGTTACCCGTCTGCCATTGCAGGATGAGGCTATCTCTACGTCGGGTGACTACGAGCGTTTTTTTGAAGAAGGCGGTAGACGTTATCATCACATTCTCAATCCCATGACCGGTGAACCGACTCAGGGGGTTCTGAGTGCCACCGTAATCGGGCCCGACGCGACCGTTACCGATGGACTCTCAACCGCTGTCTTCGTAATGGGCGCCGAAGCTGGGTTGGGCTTGATTGACACGCTACCGGAATACGAAGCCATCGTCGTGGAAGCCAGCGGAACCCTATCTTATTCAGATGGACTCACGCCGCCCGGCAACTAAGTCCTGCTCTTCGGCTATTACGGATTTTGTAAAGTCAGGGCGCCGGCGCGGCCTCCCTGGTGACATAAGTCGTGTTCGTGGCCGCAAGATGAGACTTGGTCCACAGTCCTCCAGGGCCTCTGGTCCTACTGTTTCCCCGGGCCGAGAGCCCTGGTTTTTCTCCGCAACGCAGTGAGCGAACCCTCGATCTGGTAGGCGCAACGCGACCGCCCGTTCGGCGGTCGCGAGCGGTAAGTTTTGAGGTAAGAGACGGATGCGAGAGGGCGCGCCAAGATCTTCGTGGATTACGCGACCGGCCATCGCGTTGTGTCTAGTGCTGCTGTCTATCCTTGTAACGAGTTTAGTTTCCGCAGCCACGCAATTGTCTGGCTTGCCAGCCCCGGATTTTGTTCTGAAGAGTTTATCTGGCGAGAACCTACGTTTGTCCGAGTACCGCGGCCAGGTCGTAATCGTGACTTTCTGGGCCACCTGGTGCGGAGACTGCCGAGCACAGCTTTCGGAGTTCGACGCGCTGCATGATAGTTACCAAGACGACGATTTTGAGTTGCTCGCAGTTAGCCTGGACCAGAACTGGTCCGAGTTGAAAAAGACTGCGACTGAACTCGATCTCTCATATCCGACTCTTCATGACGCCGATCTAGTCGTGAGCAAGCTCTATGACGTGAATTCCATGCCGGTCTCTGTGCTCATAGATAGAGACGGTTTCGTCAGGGAGGTCGTCGAAGATCATCGGCGCGCGCGTGGGCAGTCAATGTCGGATCGTGTTGGAGAGCTGTTAGGCGATTGGTAGTAGATGAATTTCCCAGAAAAAATCATCAATAACATGAGAATGACTCGGAGCAGTAAATGAAATTGATTAAGAGTGGGATGGTGTTGGCCGCGGCATGGGTGAGCCAATTTGCCGCGGGACAGACACTGCCCGACGGCGCTGAGCCAGTCCCTGAGTTCCTTGCCTCACAAGCGCTAGCCGCGGAATCTGTTGGCGGCGATGAGGCGGACTTTCGCTCGCTCGACACAGAAATACAGGACCTGAAAGGGCTGGTGCTGGAGTTGAACCGGGACTTATTCCTCCTGGAAGAAGAACTACTGTTCCCTGCTAACACTCAGGTCTCGATATTCGTCTCGATGGACGTCGGCGAATTCTTCGGGCTCGACTCAGTACAGATCCAACTGGACGATAAAAATCTTGCGAATTATCTGTACACATCGCGAGAGATCGACGCGCTGGTTCGCGGCGGTGTTCATCAGCTCTATCTCGGTAACGTACGCGCGGGAGAGCATGAGTTAGTCGCGATCTTCACCGGGACTGGCCCACACGCAAGAGATTATCGGCGCGGCGCAACCCTCAGTTTCGAGAAGGGCATCGGGCCGAAGTACATCGAGTTGTCCATCTCCGATCGCCAGCAAGCTCTGCAGCCGGAATTTGTCGTGAGGGAATGGGAGTAGCGAATGCGGCCCCATCGTTCTCGTATCTGGTTTAGCTGGACGCTGTTTGCCGTAGCGCAGGCAACGGTTGGCTTGACCGCTCACGGTCGGGAGTCAGCCGAAGCTCGGCCCGGCAGCGTGCAAGATCTCGCCTACGGCAAAGTTCTGTTCCACTTCTATCAGGAAGACTATTTTTCTGCACTAACACAGCTAATGGTCGCTGGAGCGCGCGATGAGCTGGACTACCACGAGGACGAGGCAGAACTTCTATTAGGCGGGCTCTATCTGTCATACGGGCAGCATCAACGCGCCGATGAACTTTTTTCGCGGCTACTGGAGCAGTCGACAGAACCGGAGACCCATGATCGTGCTTGGTTCTTCCTCGCAAAAATCTGGTATCAGAGAGGCTTCTTCGAAAAGTCACAACAGGCTTTAAACCGGATCAATGATTATCTGCCGGCTGACCTGGAGGCCGAGCGCTATCTATTACAGGGGCGGGTACTAATGGACCAGGGCCGCTTCGATGAAGCCTTGGTTCAGTTGAGTGAGTGGCGCGACCCGGGTGAAGAATGGGTGGGCTATGCGAGGTTCAACGTCGGCGTTTCCCTGGTTCGCCTTGGGCGCGTCGAGGAAGGCGCTCGCATCCTGGGCGAGGTTGGTCAGCTAGCCTCTGAAGGATCCGATCTCAGTGGCCTCAGGGATAAGGCAAATGTGGCCTTGGGCTATGGCTGGCTCCAGGCGCAGCGTCCGGACCAGGCCAAGCCCTCGTTGCAGAGAGTCCGTTTATCCGGGCCCTTCTCGAACAAGGCATTGCTCGGCGTGGGCTGGTCCGATGCGGAGCTCAACAACTATCAGTCGGCTTTGTTGCCATGGCTGGAGCTGCGCAAACGGAGTGTTCTCGACCCGGCGGTACAGGAATCGCTACTTGCTGTTCCGTACGCCTACAGTCAATTGGGAGCCGACAAACAGGCGGCAGATTCCTACCTGGATGCCATCGAAACGTTCAATAGGGAAATCGCGCGCTTGGACGATGCGATTATCTCTGTCGAACAGGGTGACTTCGTCGATGAAATCGTGGGCGACAGCTCCACCGATGCATCCGGGTGGTACTGGCAGCTGGACAGTCTGCCAGATTTGATCGAAAGCCATTATCTGTACGAGCTCGTCGCGACACACCGGTTTCAGGAGGGCTTAAAGAACTACCGAGATCTTCAGCAGTTGGGCGTCAACTTACGCCGTTGGACCGATAGTCTGGGCGCCTTCGATGACATTCTGGACACTCAGCAGCGAGCCCATGAACAGCGCTTGCCCGTAATCGAGAGGAGTCTCGATCGAGTCGACCTGAATGACATGGCCGCTCGTGAAACCGCCTATGCGTCACGGCTCACGGTGATCGAGCGGAATCAAGACGTACGGGCACTGGGTACAACCCGGGAACAAGCGTTATGGAGCGAGTTCGAATCGATGCAACCGGGACTCGACTCACTAGGCGATTATCCGAGTGCCCAGGAGCTTAGAGATAAGCATCGGCTCCTGCAGGGGCTACTGTACTGGAATCTGCATCGAGACTACGTATCTCGACTCTGGCAGGCGAAAAAAGACCTGCGATCGCTGGGCGATAGTCTGCGCACAGCTGAGCGAGCGTACCAGCACATAGACGCTGCCCGTTCCGAATGGCCTGGAAAATTCGCGAGCTTAAGTCAGCGCATAGCCGAGTTGGCGCCGACCGTTCGCAGACTCGATGTGCAAGTGCAGCAGACTCTCGGTAGGCAGACTCGATATCTCCAGCGCTTGGCTACGCAAGAGCTACGCGCGCAACGCGAACGATTATCGACTTACGTCGTCCAGGCTCGGTTTGCTCTGGCATCGGTTTACGACCGAACCGCAGCGCTTCAATTGGAAACGGGCCAGTAGAGCGAATTCATGACTGAGGTAATTTCATGATATCGGCGTCGGCACTCGTAACCGTATTGGCGGCAACCGCCTTATGGCCGCCCTGGCCGTTTGGCCGAGATGACGACGCAGCAGCGCAGCAGGCTCTCACGATCCAGGAGCTCGAATCCGAGGCTGTAGAGATCGATGTCGAGACGCCGATCTCCGACAGCCAGGCGAAGGCCATGGAGAACTATCAGCTCTTCATCGATCTCGCTGCCGATGATCCCGTCTTACAAGCCGAGGCGATGCGTCGCCTAGCCGATCTGCAACTCGAGGCCGGCGAACTCGACCAGTTGCAGCGTAATCTTCGTTCTGCAGAGGCGCGGCCGGGAGATGCTGTACATCTCTATGAACGCCTGCTCGAGAGCTACCCGGAGTATGAGAAGAATGATCTCGTTCTATATCAACTCGCAAGAGCCTACGAACTCGGCGGCCAGCTGGAGCAGGCGCTCAACGCGCTAGACCGGCTGGTTACAGAGTATCCCGACACACGTCATTTTGCCGAGGCCCATTTTCGACGTGGTGAGACGTTGTTCGTGCAGCGCCGCTACGATGAGGCCGGGCAAGCCTATGGAGCCGCTCTGGCCACCGCGGATACCCGGTTTCGGGAGCAGTCGCTGTACAAGCATGGTTGGGCGCTCTTCAAGCAGTTTCGGCATGAAGAAAGCTTAGAGTCGTTTTTCGAGTTGCTGGATAGAAAATTTGTTGCCGAGGGCAACGATGTCGACCCTGCGAAGCTCTACACGGCGATGGGCCGGGCTGAACAGGAACTCGTCGACGATGCGTTCCGCGTGCTGTCGATAAGTTTCTCCTACATCGATGGGCCGGAGTCCGTCACCGAGTACTTCAAAACGGTCGGCTTAAGTCCGTACGCCTATATCGTGTACTCCCATCTGGGAGATCTCTATTTAGAGAAAGAACGCTACCAGGATGCTGCTGCTGCCTACCAGGCGTTCGGCGAGCTGGACACCTATCACAGCAAGGCTCCGCTGCTGCAGGCCCAGGTCGTAGAAGCCTATAAGCAGGGCGGGTTTGCGGGCCTTGTGTTGGAAGCGAAGCAGTCGTTTGTTGAACGCTACGGCGCCGGCAGCGTGTACTGGGAACGTTACAGTTACCTGGAGCAGGCCGAGGTTGCGAGTTATCTCAAGAGTAATCTTACGGATCTGGCCGCCTACCATCATGCTGAGGCTCAGGCGGCTGGCGATTCGGGCAGTTACCGTCTCGCTGCGCGCTGGTACGGCAGCTACCTGGCGGCTTTTCCAGATGATCCCGACTCAGCCGAGATTAACTTCCTGCTCGCCGAAGTCTTGTACGAGAGCGGTGATTTTCATGCTGCGACATTGGAGTATGAGCGGACGGCTTACGTCTACCCGAGTCACGGGAGCAACGCCGAAGCCGGTTATGCAGCGCTACTGGCCTACGCCGAACACGAGGCGTCATTGCAGGGTCCGGAGCGCGAACTGTGGCACCGCCAGGGCATAGACAGTGCGCTCAAATTTGCCGAGCTCTATCCCGGCCATGCGCAGGCAGCTGCCGCGCTGACCGATGCAGCCGAAAAACTCTTCGCGCTCAATGAACTGGATCGAGCGAAGCAGGCTGGCCAGGTGTTGTTGGCGCGTCGCCCGGCGGCAGACGGCTCGTTACAGCGTACGGCCTGGGCGGTCGTTGCTCATTCCGAGTTCGACGAAGGGAGTTTTGCGGCGGCCGAGGCGGCCTATTTGCGCTTAGCCATGTTCATCGCGCCGGATGATGAGGAGTATCACGAAATAACAGAACGTATCGCCTCCTCCATCTACAAGCAGGGCGAGCAGGCGAGGAATGATGGAAGCTACCGGGAGTCGGTGAATCATTTTCTTAGAGTCGTAGAGGCGGCGCCAAGTTCGGAGATCGTCGCCACCGCACGATACGATGCCGCGGCAGGTCTGGTTGTATTGGAAGACTGGTCGCGCGCCTCCGTCGTGCTGGAAGAGTTTCGCCGGGATTATCCAGAGCATGAGTACTCCGCGGACATCACGGCTAAGCTGGCCGTGGCGTATCTGAATTCCGGCAACGATCTCAGGGCGGCGAATGAATTCGAACGCATCGCCGACGGCGACGAAGCGGACGAGATTAGGAAGGAAGCTCTCTGGCGGGCGGCAGAGCTGTATAGAACATCCGGTCAACTTGATGACGCTTCCGTTACGCTGGCACGCTACGTTGACCGCTATCCGCGACCGGCGCCGTTCGCGATCGAGGCCCTTCAGCAACTCGTGGGCCTGGCAGAGCAGACCGGAGACTATCCGGCCCGTATGCGATGGTTAGAGGCCGTCGTGGCGGCCGATGCGGAGGCCGGCGAAGAGAGGAATGGCCGGACACGAGATCTAGCGGCGCACGCAGCGCTCGGGCTCGCGAGACCGGCGCGAGACGCTTTCGTTGCGATACAGCTGGCAATCCCTCTGCGGGAAAGTCTCGAGCTGAAGAAACAGCGCATGGAAAATGCGCTCGGCGCTTATGGCAGAGCCCTCGATTATGCCGTAGCCGACGTTACGACAGCCGCGACCTACGAGATCGCCGAGCTCTACCATGCCTTGAGCCGCGCGCTGCTCGCGTCAGAACGCCCGTCAGACCTGAGCGCACTGGAGCTAGGACAGTACGAGATTCTGCTCGAGGAGCAGGCCTACCCGTTCGAAGAGCAAGCGATCGATCTGCATGAGGTGAATGCCGCGCGGACCGCTGAGGGCCTATACGACGATTCAGTCAAGCTGAGCCTGGAGGCGCTGGCCGTACTCGTGCCCGGTCGCTACGCCAAGTATGAGTTGGGAGAGCAAATTGTTGCTGCCATTCACTAGCCTTCGCCGAGTTCAGAGCAGGCGAGCGCTGCGGGTTCGCTATGCGTGCTTGCTGAGTATCGGTTTGCTCTGTTATGGCTGTAGCTCGTCCGGTCCCGTGCGAACGGGGTATCAAGGGGCGGAGTTAACGCGCGACGGCGAGGCGGGTGAGGTCGTTCCGGAGTCCGTCAGACAGAGCTACGACACGGCGTTGCAAGCCATGCTCAGCGACGATATCACCGAAGCGGAGCTGGCCCTGGAGACGATCGTTCTCGAGTACCCTGATTACCCGGGTCCGTACGCTAATCTGGCGATTCTCTATCTGGAAGATGGGCGAGATTCGGAAGCGCGAGTTGCGCTGGATGCGGCGCTGTCAGTCAATCCGGAGCATGCCGAGAGTAATAATCAACTGGGCATCCTGCTCAGGAAAGAAGGGCGCTTCGTCGAGGCGGAGAAAGCCTATCGGCGAGCGATTCAGACCAACCCGGAGTACTTGCTGGCGCACTACAACCTCGGTGTTCTGCTGGATCTCTATCTGCACCGGCCTGCGGAGGCATTGGACCACTACGAGGCCTATCAGGCGTTACTCGCTGAACCGGACACCGAAGTCGCTCGATGGATAATCGATCTCAGGCGCCGCGTCGCTGCAGGTGACGGCGAAGCCCGAGTCGCTCAAGGGGACGGGGCATGACCATGAAATGGCTGCGGCTGCTTCCCTGTCTGAGTGTGATCTGGCTGGCAGGCGCCAGTGTGGCCTCGGGCCAGCAGGCAGATCGCCAGGCCGGATCCGCCCTTTCGGCGGCCGACCGTGCCGAACTGGAACTATTGGAGCCGGCGGTCGATGTGGGAGAGTCCCCCCTGCCCGCCGGTCAGCCTCAACAGCCAGGGCCAGCCCTGGAATCTTCGGCTTCGCGGGCCACGGAGTCGCTGGATTTGGAGGCTACGTCAATTACAGGAACTCAGGAATTGCCTAAGGTTCTCTACATCGTGCCTTGGAAGAGCTCGGATCTTGGGGATCTCGTGGGTCGCCCGGTTGGTACCTTGATCGACGAGGTGCTGGCGCCCGTAGACCCGGAAGTATTTCAACGACATTTAACGTATTACGACGCCCTCTACGGAGAGGGTCAAGAGGAGTAAATCTCATGGAACTCTATTCCACTATCGTCGGTTTCTTTCAGCAGGGCGGCGTGTTCATGTATCCCATCGTGCTCGTGTTGGCATTGGGTTTGGCCATCGCCGCCGAACGGTGGTTCTACCTGACCGTGACTACGACCAGAAATAAGGCGCTATGGGGCAAGATGATGCCTCTGCTGACCTCCGGAGACCTCTCTGCGGCCGCACTGTTGGCGAAGAAGTCCAAAGCCGCGATCGCAACGATCATGACCTATGGCCTCAGTCGCGTGCGCTCGGCCCGCCGTCGCGACGATATTGAGAAGGCTATGGAAGAGAGCCTGATGGAAGTCATGCCGCGGCTGGAGAAACGAACACATTATCTGGCGACATTTGCCAACATTGCGACATTGCTGGGCTTGTTAGGCACGATCATCGGCTTGATTCGCGCGTTCAACGCCGTGTCTAACGCGAATCCGGCGGAGAAAGCAGATCTGCTTTCCGCGAGCATCTCGGTAGCGATGAATACGACAGCGTTCGGTTTGATGGTGGCGATACCGCTGCTATTGGTGCACACGTTATTGCAGACCAAGACAACAGAGATCGTAGACAGCTTGGAGATGGCTTCGGTGAAGTTCTTGAACTCCATCAGCGAGCGCGTCGAGTTCAAGGCTTCCTAAGGTTCGCGCCAGACTATGAGTATTCGTCACTCAAGAGGTTCGCGGCACGACGAGACCGTCGAACTGAACATTACGGCCTTCATGAACCTGATGGTCATCCTTGTACCGTTTCTGCTCGTTACGGCGGTTTTCTCACAGGTCGCGATACTGGAGTTGAACTACCCGAGTTCCCAATCGGAGCAGAGTGAGGTCGTGGAGCCGGAGTTTCAGCTTGAGATAACGATACGAGCGTCGTCTATCGACATTGGCGATCGGACATCAGGGCTGTTGAGAAGCATCGAGAACGCGAGCGGCAGCTACGATCTCGAGGAACTCAGCGGTTACCTGCAGCAGATCAAGCAGAGGTTCCCGGACAAGATCGATGCAACGCTGCTCTTGGAACCCGACATCTCTTATCAGGCCCTGGTTTCGGTCATGGACGCGGTTCGGGTGCTCGAGCAGTTCGACGAGGAATCCGGTCAGGTGGCGGCCTATGAGTTATTTCCCGAGATCTCCATTGGCGACGCTCCGGCGCAGGGCTAGAGGGTAGAGGAGATGCGACTCAGCGGACGAGCGGCGCGTATGAAGCGCCACCATAAGCGACACAAGCGCACGACGACGCTTAATCTAATTTCGCTCATGGATATCTTTACGATCCTGGTCTTCTTCCTGTTAGTTAACTCCGGTGATGTGCAGACCCTGCCGAACGCCAAGGATCTGGCATTGCCTGAGTCTGCGGCTGAACAGCGTGCCCGCGAGACCGTTGTTGTCATGGTGACGGAGGAGAACATATTGGTTCAAGGGCAAGTCGTGGCAACCATCCCGGATATCATGGCGCGTGACGCGCTCATAATCCCCGAGTTGAAGGCCGCGCTGCAGAACCAGGCAGAGCGGGTGATTCGTCAAGAAACTCCAGAGGATATCGCACAGCGTGAAGTGACAATCATGGGCGATAAAGAGATTCCCTATCGATTGCTGAAACGAGTGATGGCCACCAGTGCGGATTCCGACTATGGGCGGCTGTCCCTGGCTGTGCTCCAGACGACTTCTGAGGCGCGACAGACGGCCATCACCGCGGCCGCTGGGCGACAAGGAGCTGATCTGTGAGTGGCGCGATGGTCGCTTATCGAGTCTACGACCTTCCCTGGACCACGGGCGCGGAACAGGAGAAGAAATTTCGCCGCGTCGTAGTTCAATGTCTGACCGCCGTGATTGTCATGAGCCTGGTGTTTACGTTTCTTCCGGTCCCCGAACGTGACCCGTTTGCAGTTCCCGAAGTGCCGCAGCGTTTCGCAAGATTGCTTCTAGAGCCGCAGGCGCCGCCATCGCCGCCCGTTGTCGAGCCGGTGCCAGAGCCGATTGCCCCGCCGAATCCCGAAGAATCTGTATCGCAACAACAAGTCGAACCAGAACCTGCGCCGGAACCTGCGCCGGCCGTAGACGAGACGATCGTCGCGAGAGAACGAGCGGCTATCGCTGGCTTGTTGCCATTCGCTGAGGATCTCGCCGAGCTCAGGGCTAACGATACTCTGGACAAGCTGCAGCAATCCGGTCTGGCTGCCGCGGCAGAAAGCGAAGCGCCTGTGGTGGAGCGGTCGCTGATTACCTCGCGGGTCGGGAGCGGCAGCGGCGGCATCAACACCGCTGAGCTTAGTCGTGGCACCGGAGGCGAAGGCCTGGCTGGAAGATCGACGACACAAGTCGACAGCCCGTTAGACGGTTTTGGTCTGTCCGGTAGCGCAGGCGCTGGTGCGGCCGACGGGCTCAGCGCATCTCGTAGTCGTGAGGAGATAGAGGTCGTGTTCGACCGCAATAAAGGCGCAATATTCGCACTGTACAATCGTGCGTTGCGGCAGAATCCGGCTCTGGAAGGAAAACTGGTGCTTCGGCTCACGATCTCATCAGATGGTCGCGTAACGTTCTGCGAGGTAGTTTCATCCGAACTCGGAGACCCTGACCTCGAATCGAAACTCGTTCAGCGGGTCTTGTTGTTCCAGTTCGAGCCGAAAGACGTCGAGCCGATTACGACGACCAAACCGATCGATTTCTTCCCTGCCTGATCGTTAGAATCTTGCGGCACGCTTGCTGTCGTCATACATCTTGATGAGAAACTGACGAATCGTCGGTTCCGCCTCCTCTTCGCTCACCAGGCGCTGCTGGACCATGACTTGCGCCATGTCTTCGAGTGACCTCCGGCCATCGATGAGGCTCATAATGAGCGCATAGATTCGCGTCGTCGCAGCCTGCATCCGGAAGGAATCCAGGAGCGGAATCGGGTCGGTGCCTTCGACAAGCCAGTCCGGCAAAGCCTGGTGGCGTGAGGGTCTTTCGGTGTCGTTCTCCTTGACCGCACACCACGTGACGACGGTCTCACGGCGACCGTGACGACTGGCCGGCGAACACATATAGGGAATAGTGGCTTCCTTGGCCACGGGGCTGGTGAAGCCGGCGTCCTGTATTAGAACCTCGCATTCCTCCAGGCTGTAATGCTGCTCGGGACTCGACTGGTGGAAACGTAACGAGCCGAAATTCAGCCAGCGCCCCTGCTGTTTTAGCAACCGATTGATTCTGAAGCAGAGCGCGGGAAAGTCCTCAGGGAGTACGTCGACGAGCCACGGTGTGACCACGGTGTCGAAGCCTGCCTCAGCGAACGGTGGGTGCAGGGCGTCCGCGAGCACCAAGTGGAATCCCGATCTAACCGGCGCAGGAGCCCGCAGAGTCCGCAGCACGGCCTGATCGCCGATGGATCGTGGTGCGATTGGAAATTCGTAAAGCTCGACTGACTCGCCGCCCGTAATGCGTTGCGCGGCAAGCTGGAACAGGGGATTGAAGTCCAATGCGACAGTGAGTTCGGCATCGGTCTCCCTGTGGAGGTCATAGGCCAGTCGCCCGGCACCGGATCCGAGCACGAGGATCCTTTGAGGCTCGTCGACATCTCCGAGCCTGTCGCTCAGCAGTGCCAGGGAGGCACTATTTTCTTCGTCTCCCCAGGCCCAGTCTCGGTGGAGATTAGGGTAGTAGGTGGTGAGGCCTTGGTCCGGCGGCAACCGGGTTCGCAGGGCCAGAGCCATTTCGTGTCCGACTGTCGACTGCTCGAGATCGAGCGGGGCCAATAACGTTTGCAGTCGACTTGAATGGTCTTCCGTGGCGGCCTGAAGCTGCTCCAGTCTTTGGCGCGCCAACGGGCGCAGATCCTTCTGTTGCAGCGCTTCAGAGAGCCTGAGCGCGTCTCTTTCGAGGCTGCTGAGCATCAAGTTCAGTCGTTGTCGCCATTCGATCAACGCGGTCGTGGGATGGGAATAGAGCCAGGGGATATTCTCGAGCGAAGGGAAATCGATCTGGCAGCCCGCGCACCGCAATCCCTGACCGCTCGAAACCAGAGCTTTCTCGCAGCGCGGGCACGCGAGGAGATCGGAGAGATTGCTCGTCATGGTCATCCTTGGCTCGTTACCGCCGCGAGTATGGCTGTCCGCATGTCTCAAGGATAAGTGCAGCGATCACGTTATGTGAAATTGGTCGGGCCTCGCGGAAATCAGCAGGCGATGGCCTGACGGTCTGTTGGGGCTAGAGGGCGTTGCTGATCGTCCCGTTCACAATCGGCTCGAATGCCGTAAAGCGATCGAGGTTTGTCGCATCACCCAGACCCTGCGTCGGGAAGAAATTGCTGCCCGCAAACAGGTTCTGCTCATTGTGCAGCGCCATATAGTTCAGTAGCAGCATCTCGACGAGCAGATTGACGTTATTCGCTCCTGGTGTGCCACCCCTGACGACGGATCCATCCGCAGAGTAGTAGCCGAGTTGCTGATGTTGCGCGGCCGTCAGGCTGTCGAGGCCGCTCTGGAAGAGCTGAGCTCGCCCGTTCGGGTTATAGACGAGGAAGAATGACGCTGCAGTGGAGCTGTTATCACTGGTCCATTCTCCCTTGCCACGACCGTTGGCCGTGTCGTCGATGACTCCATTGCTCGATACGGATCCATCACTGAACACATACATCATCAACGGCACGCCGAGTCCGCCGTTGGCGCGTGAGGCGTATTCGAGGCATGCACCCATGCACCGGCCGGCGCGAAAATCTTTGACCTCGCCTTCTGCGCGGGCGCCGCCGTGGTAGTCATAGCCGCCCATCGTGACGCAGCCAGCGCCCGCAAAACCGTCGATGACCATCTTCATAACCGCGGCCGTCTTGCGAAACTCGCTGCCGTCCCTGCCCGAGTCGTTAAATTCGGTGGCAGTAAAGATCGAGCTGCCGCCGCCGACAATATTGATATCTTGCGCCGGGTCCAACGCGCCCGGGTTGGAAAACCTGTCCGCGACATCGGCAGCACTGAGGTAGCCGCATTTGACGAGGTCTTCGACGACCTGATCGCGAGTCAGCGGCGCGTTGTTGGGGTCTGTGAAATTCAGCTCTGTGCTGACGCGGCCCATTTTCTGGTCGCTGAGGCGATAGATGGATTCCATGACGGCCAAGGCGTCGTCCTGGGAAAGCAGGTTCAGGAGCTCGCCCGTGTCGACGAGACCGGTGACGTCGCTCGGACGATCGATCTTGGTCGGCCGGAACTCCGGGTTCGTCAATGCGACCGGCGCGATCGAATTGCCACCGGACTCAGAGTTTCGTGAACCGCAGAGCGTCAGGATGGAGCCGTCGGCGCCCGCGCGCTGTATACCGTAGAGAGGGTTGTGTGGATTCGTGCCCGTGTCATTGTCCGAACGCGCCGGAATGACGGCACCGTTAATGTTGTTCTCGAGCCCCGGAGTCTTGATCGAGCCGAACATCCCGCGAAGGAACGCGCTATCGCTGTGGAAGCCCAGTCCGAGACGGGTATCCCGGTGCTCTGCATTCGTACCGGGATCGATGGCTGATGGGACCATGTCGCCCGGGAGGCCCATCTTGCCGTAGCCCGCCGTGCTGAGGTCGTCCATCTGACCGTCTTGTTGCCCGACCAGCACATTGGAGCCGGCTATGTTGGCGCCCCCGGCCAGATCGAAACAGATAAACGGAATTTTGCCCGCACCGAAGACATTGATTCCACAACTCGCGCGAAGCGGGTCCAGATCGTCGGCAAGCGCCGCATAGGCCGCGCGTGGATTGCTGAACAGGCTCATTACGCCGCCGCCGAGAACGGTCGCCGAGCCGGCC
>Ga0255049_10000658_pt1 | contig 20794 bp, 23 predicted proteins | sample JV7_2_3_MG_FD_183615 | JGI IMG/M metagenome (GOLD analysis project Ga0255049, IMG submission 183615) | Seawater microbial communities from Jervis Inlet, British Columbia, Canada - JV7_2_3 | ecosystem: Environmental > Aquatic > Marine > Inlet | place: Canada: British Columbia | collected 2016-10-06
GGCAATCTCCTTCACTAGAGAATATCCTGATACAGATCTCGCCATGCCGGCAGGAGATTGCTTCGCTTCGCTCGCAATGACCTGAATTGACGGCTTCGGGCACAATGCGGTCTATTAGTAACAACTAATATAAGAACTCACGAATTGCCACCTTTGCGTCGGCGTTGGCCTTCATCCAGACTGCCCACAAATACTGATTGCCACGGGCGACTCTGAATTAATTTGTTTCCAGGCATAAAAACCGCCACCCCGAGGGGCAGCGGCTGAGGTGTTGCTTTGTGTGTTTCAGGTAGGTGTGGTCAGAAAACGGGAAGTCTGAAACCTATCACTATACCCCCCGCCACCGAGCGGGGTTTATTTTGCCTGTTTAGTTATACGGTGCTCTCCAACCTGCGGCCTTCGCTTCTTCCTCACTACACATCCCCCCGAACCCGTTGCTTGAGAAGGTTCCGTTTCACTACATTTCATCGGTTTCCCCCACAGCCATGCCATGGTTTCTTATCTGCCTTAACGCCCGAGGCAATATTCAGCCTGTTAAGGCCAGCGTAGGTATCAACAATAGAATACAGTTCGGTTAAAGCCTCATCATCCAATCCATGATGTCTTAACGCATCAGTATAAACACCAATGCAATAATCGCTGCCACTCATGATTGACACTATGAAAGCCACAATGTCTTTTGTCTTGCTATCTATCCTACCGTTGTTTGACATTGTTGCCTGAATTTTATTCCAGGAGGCTTGTAAGTATTCTGGGTTATTCGCCATTGCTTTATACATATTTGGAATAAAATCGATTCCAAGGGTCTTTTTGATATCTTCATAAACCTTTTCGACTTTTCCCGTAGCCTCACTTTCTTCAACTACTTTTACAAACGCAATTTTTTCTTCAGTATTTTCTTCGCAGAGTTTCGTTTTCATTTTCATGGCTGAATTAGTCATAATCTCGGTCTCCAGAATTTGCGGGATTTAACCGCGATAATTTACGCCGAATACACACAAGAATGCTGATTTAGGTCAATGTGCTGAGCAAGATTTTACTCGGGGCAATATTTCGTACGGGCACTATCCTGATCATAAGACCCATTATCACCCCCTGCTTACAGCGTGAAAAACCAATCCTCTCAGGTTCCCGATTCCCGCGCTGCCATCAAGTCCTTGCGGACAAAATGCCAGATGATTAGATTGAGAATTCCGAGGATCAGTAACAAAGGAAACGGAATAAGGGATATATAGGTAAAGACGATCACGACCCCCGGTGCGTCGAGGCGAATCATCTCCACCAAGGCCCGGACCAGAAAAACGAAATAAATTATCAGGAGAGCGACCAGCACCACCAGGACACTTATTAAGGTGCCTGGATCAACGGAAAAATCCATTCCAGATATCATGGTATCAACCTCCTACTGGATTTAAGGTAAACACTTAGAACCAATACCACAGTTGTTGATCTTCCTTTTGATGCTAATCAATTCCTAAGGTAAAAGAGAGCGCATTTTTTTCATTTTTAAGAGTTTTTCAACAGAATCGGCACTTTGCCGCCTATGACAATCCGCGCACACGGTCGGCAACTCTCTGAGCCTGAGCGGTCGTACAGGTGAGGCCAAATCTTGAAATGCCGGCAAGATCTGATGCTGACTATTACTGATATTTCCCTCGCTGTCGCCAGCATCGGCGCACACTATTCTGTACCGAAGTACTGTTTTCAAAACGTTTTTATGCTATAAAGCGTCCGCCAATCAGACAAGCGGAGTTTGTGTGTCCCTACCCTCAGTTGAATCACTGATCGAAAAGCTCACCCAGGCACTGACTCCCTATTTTTGTTCTCCCGAATCGAAACCCCTTATCGTCGGCATCGAAACCGGTGGCGTCTGGATCGCCGAACAGCTACGCCAGCGCATCGCGCCCGAGAGCGAACTGGGGAGGCTCGACATTTCCTTCTACCGCGACGACTTCACGCGTAGCGGTTTAAACCCGACCGTAAAGCCTTCAAACCTGCCGACCAACATCGACGAGCAGACCATTATCCTGGTCGACGACGTGCTGCAGTCCGGCAGGACGATTCGCGCGGCGATGAATGAAATATTCGATTACGGCAGGCCCAAAAAGATAATACTCGCGATCCTGATCGATCGCGGTCAACGCGAAATTCCGATACAGGCCGATTTTGTCGGCGCGAGTCTGTCGCTGGATAGCAGCAGCCATATCAAGCTGGAGGGACCGGAGTCGTTGAAACTGGTCGTTAAGACCCTGGATAGCCATGTCGAATAGCAACATACAGCTCGATGACAATGGCAAGCTGCGGCATTTTCTCAGTATCGAAGGCCTGGACCAGGCGATTCTTACCGAGATACTCGACACCGCCGAGTCCTTCACCTCGGTTGCCGACCGCACCGTCAAGAAGGTCCCGATCCTGCGTGGCAAGACCGTTGCCAACCTGTTCTTCGAGGCCAGCACGCGCACGCGCTCGACCTTTGAACTCGCCGAGCAACGACTGTCTGCCGATATACTGAGCCTGAACGTCGACACTTCGGCTACCGTCAAGGGCGAGTCCCTGCTCGATACGCTACAAAACCTGGAGGCGATGCAAATCGACATGTTCGTAATCCGCCATCAGGACAGCGGCAGCGCCCACTTCTTCGCCCAACACGTACGCCCCGGCGTATCGGTGTTGAACGCGGGCGACGGGCAGCACGAACACCCCACCCAGGCAATGCTGGATATGTACACGATCCGGCACCACAAACAGGATTTCACGGGTTTACGCGTGGCAATTGTCGGCGACATATTGCATTCGCGTGTCGCGCGTTCGCAAATCCATGCACTCAACCTGCTCAATACCGCCGAAGTGCGCGTCATCGCACCGCGAACGCTGATGCCGGTTGCCGTGGAGTCGCTCGGCGTAAGCGTCTACGACGATCTCGAAAAGGGTCTCGCCGACGTCGATGTCGTCATCATGCTGCGCCTGCAAAGGGAGCGCATGCGCGGTGCCCTGCTGCCCAGCGAGAAGGAATACTTTCGCATGTACGGTCTTTCACAGGAACGCCTGCAACGCGCCAGGCCCGACGCCATCGTCATGCACCCGGGACCCGCCAATCGCGGCGTCGAAATCGAATCCAGTGTCATGGATGGCAAGCAGTCGGTCATTCTGCAACAGGTCAGTTTCGGCATATCGGTGCGTATGGCGGTGATGTCGATGATTGTCGGTCAATCGGGCCAGAGTCCCGGCCCGCAACCCAGGGCTGACGCGTGAGCCTGCACATTCGCAATGGCAGGGTAGTCGAGGTCGCCGAATCGAATATTCGCGCGCTCGACGTTTACCTGCAGAACGGGAAAATCGTCGGCCTCGGCTCCGCGCCCAACGGATTCAGGGCCGAGCAGGTCATCGACGCCGAAAACCGCCTGATCCTGCCCGGCTTGATCGATTGCCAGGCCCGCCTGCGCGACCCGGGTGAACCGGAGAAAGCGAACATTGCAAGCGAGACCGAAGCCGCGGTAAAAAATGGTATTACCGGCTTGTGCTTTCCCCCGGACACCCAGCCCCCGATCGACAATTCCGCTACCGTCGAACTAATCCATCATCGCAACGAAATGTTCGGCCATCAGGCCAGGGTTTTCCCCATCGGGGCATTGACCCGTGGCCTTGGCGGAGAGCAACTCAGCAACATGGCGAGCCTGAGCGCAAATGGCTGTGTTGCTTTCAGCAATGCCAAGCATCCGCTCGCCAGCAACCTGGTGCAACGTCGCGCCATGGACTACGCCAGAGGTCAGCAGGCACTGGTGATTATCCAGCCGCTGGATCATGACCTGCTGGGCAACGGCTGTGCCCACGAAGGCGCCATCGCGACACGGCTCGGCCTGCCCTCGATTCCCGAGGCCGCTGAAACCGCGGCGCTCTCCAAAGACATCGAGCTGGTCGCGCAAACCGGTGCGCGTACCCATTTCGGGCAGTTATCCTGCGCGCGTTCGGTCGACATGGTGCGCCGCGCCAAGGCCAAGGGATTACCGATCAGTGCGGATTGCGCGATCCATCAACTGTTTCTGACCGATCATGACATCGGTCTGTTCGACAGCAACATGTTCACCATTCCGCCGCTGCGCAGCCAGGCCGACCGCGACGCGCTGCGTGAAGGTCTCGCCGACGGTACTATTGATTGCCTCTGTTCCGATCATCAGCCGCACGAAGTCGACGCCAAGCTGAAGCCCTTCCCTTCGGCGGAACCCGGCATCAGCGGACTCGATACCTTGTTGGCGCTGGCGCTGCGACTGGTCGCGGAGGATGTCTTGCCATTACCCGACCTGATCGCCAAGCTGACAATGAACCCTGCCAGCATCTTCGGTTTGCCCGGCGGCAAGATCGGCGTAGGTGAGACCGCGGACCTGATCATCGTCGACCCCGACAGTCACTGGATCTGCGATGCCGCCGCTTTCATCTCAAAGGGGAAAAACACCGCGTTCCAGGGCTGGGATTTCGCCGGCAGCGTAACCCACACCCTGATCGACGGCAAAATCGTCTACCAGTCCTGACAAGGTGAGACTTTCACGGACCGAACCCTCGGGGACAGATCTTCAGCTCTGTCCCCCTCGAAGCACGGACCGGATACTCAGATTCTACTGGTCTTCTTCGGAGGGGAGGCTCAGTTCCTCGAGAGCGCCCTGCTGGTTGAGGTTGTGGCGGGTATCCTGTGCCTTGCTCTCGCCGCCAAAGTTGATCTTCCATTCGAGGTTGGTGCTGGAATCCGCGTAGGCGAGCGCATTCTTGATGGTGATGGCATCCGACTTGTACAGGTTGTAGAGCGACTGGTCGAAAGTCTGCATGCCGGTGGTATCGCCCTTCTCCATGATTTCCTTGATTTCACTGAAGTTACCGTCGCGCAGCAATTCCGAGATGTAAGGCGTATTCACCATGATCTCGACCGCGCAGGCAAGCTTGCCCTTCATCCCCGGCACCAGGCGTTGCGAGACAACGGCCTTGAGATTGAGCGACAAATCCATCAGCAACTGTTCGCGCATGTCGGCCGGGAACATGTTCATGATCCGGTCCATGGCCTGGTTTGAGTTAACCGCGTGCAGGGTCGTCAGGCACAGGTGACCGGTATCGGCAAAGTCGATTGCGGCCTTCATGGTTTCACGGTCGCGCGCTTCACCGATCATGATAACCTCGGGCGCTTCGCGCAGGGCCTCGCGCAACGCATTTTCGTAACTCAGGGTATCGATGCCGACTTCGCGCTGCGAAACAACGGATTTACTGTGTCGAAACACGAATTCAATCGGATCCTCGATGGTCAGTATGTGTCCGCCAACCTCGCAGTTACGGTGATTCAGCATCGATGCGAGCGTGGTTGACTTACCCGAACCGGTAGATCCCACTACCAGCACCAGCCCGGTCAGGCTCATGGCGAATTCCTTGAGCACCTGCGGTAGCCCGAGATCATCGATAGTGGGAATATCCCACTTGATGTAGCGGATAACCATCGATACCTCGGAACGCTGGATAAAGACATTGACGCGGAATCGGCCGACATCGTTGAGCGTAAAACCGAGGTTCAACTCGCGGTTGATCTCGAAATCGCGCACCTGGTCGTCGTTGAGCAAGCTGTAGGCAAGCTTTTGCACCTGCCCGCCCTGAAACGGGTTCTTGGCAATCGCCGCGGTGTTGCCCTGGGTCTTCATATTGGGCGGCGCGCCGGTGACGAAGTAAATGTCAGATGCCTGCTTTTCGACCATGACCTTGAGATAGGGTTCGAGCAGGTTGGTAGTGGGTACGCGGCTCATCTATTTTTCCCGGGCACTAAATCATACCTCCAGTCTGTTCATCGTCCGATTCCTCGAGTTCGAAATCACGATGATCTTCGACAATACCGGTCTTGCGCGCGGTATCGCTTTCGAGCTTGATGCGCAGGCGAATGTCGTTCACCGAGTCGGCGTTGCGCAAGGCGTCTTCGAAGGTAATCTTCTCTTCTTCAAAAAGATCGAACAAAGCCTGGTCGAAGGTTATCATACCGGCCTCGTTCGATTTTGAAATCAGCGATTTCATCTCGTGAACATCGCCCTTGAAAATCAGGTCCGCCATCAGCGGGGTATTGAGCATGACTTCGATCGCGGGGATACGCCCGGCACCGTCAATCTTGGGAATCAGTCGCTGCGATATCAGGCCTTTCAGGTTCAGCGACAGGTCCATCAACAGCTGCGTGCGGCGCTCATCGGGGAAAAAGTTGATGATTCGGTCCAGTGCCTGGTTGGTGCTGTTGGCGTGCAGCGTCGACAGGCAGAGATGGCCGGTTTCGGCAAACGCGATCGCATGTTCCATGGCTTCACGATCGCGAATTTCGCCGATCAGGATGACATCCGGCGCCTGGCGCAGGGTGTTCTTCAACGCGATCTCGTAGGACTCGGTATCGACACCGACCTCGCGTTGCGTGACCAGGCAATTACGGTGATCGTGCACAAATTCGACCGGATCTTCGATGGTGATGATGTGCCCGTGCGAATTGCGGTTGCGATAATCGACCATCGACGCCAGTGACGTCGACTTACCGGAACCGGTGCCGCCGACGAAAATAACCAGGCCGCGCTTGGTCATGGCAATGTCCTGCAGGATCGGTGGCAGGCTCAGTTCTTCGAAGCTCGGAATATGGGAATTGATGATACGCAGCACCATACCCGAGCTACCGCGCTGGACGAAAGCGTTGACACGAAAACGCGCCACACCGGGTAACGCGATCGAGAAATTACATTCCTGCTTTTCCTCGAACTCGGAAACCTGCTTGTCGTTCATGATCGAACGCGCCAGCATTTGCGTATGGTTGGGGGACAGATTCTGCTTGGAGACCGTGGCCACCTTGCCGTCGATCTTCATCGCTGGCGGCGACCCGGTGGTGATGAACAAATCCGAGCCGTCCTTGCTCACCATCATGCGGAGCAGGTCGTGCATGAAACTGATTGCCTTGTTACGATCCATTAAATCTCCCCCGTGGTAGTCGGATTACAACGAATCTGGTTGGGCAGCCTTACGCTGCGCTTCATCCTTGGAAACAACACCCTGGGCCAGTAACTCCTTGAGGTTTTGATCCAGCGTCTGCATGCCGACATTCTGACCGGTCTGGATGGCCGAGTACATTTGCGCAACCTTGTCCTCTCGGATCAGGTTTCGAATTGCCGGTGTACCGAGCATGATTTCGTGCGCGGCGACCCGCCCGCCTCCAATTTTTTTCATCAGCGTTTGTGAAATAACCGCCTTCAGCGACTCCGACAACATCGACCGCACCATGGATTTTTCCGCGGCCGGAAAGACATCGACGATACGGTCGATGGTCTTGGCGGCCGAACTGGTGTGCAGGGTGCCGAAGACCAGGTGCCCGGTTTCGGCCGCGGACAATGCCAGTCGAATGGTTTCCAGGTCACGCATCTCGCCGACCAGAATCGTATCCGGGTCTTCACGCAGCGCCGAGCGCAGGGCCTCGTTAAAACCCAGCGTATCGCGGTGAACCTCGCGCTGGTTGACCAGGCACTTCTTGCTCTCGTGGACGAATTCGATCGGATCCTCGACGGTCAGAATATGTCCGTACTCACTGTCGTTCTTGTAGTCGACCATGCCCGCAAGGGTGGTAGATTTACCCGAGCCGGTGGGCCCGGTGACCAGCACGATACCACGCGGGTACTCAGAGATTTCCCGAAAAATTTTGGGCGCGCCCAGATCGTCCAGACTCAGAATCTTCGACGGGATGGTGCGGAAGACGCCGCCGGCACCACGGTTGTGATTGAAGGCGTTTACCCGGAATCGCGCCAGGCCAGGAATTTCAAAGGAAAAGTCGGTCTCCAGAAATTCCTCGAAATCCTTGCGCTGCTTGTCACTCATGATGTCATAAATCATGTCGTGCACCTGTTTATGCTCCATTTCCGGAACATTGATGCGGCGAATATCGCCATCGACACGTATCATCGGCGGCAGTCCCGCGGACAAGTGCAAGTCAGAAGCGCCCTGTTTGACGCCGAAAGCCAGCAGTTGAGCTATATCCATGAAGTTTCCTTATATCGGTTTACGGGTATTATAGATTTCATGACGGGTTTTGTTTTTAGCCCGCTAGCAAACGGATTATAATCGGGACGCTCGCTATAGCCTTGCAATAACAGATAAACTATAGCAAAACATATGAATAACATCGAAAAAAATCTCAGCCACATTCATGCGCGCATCGCCGCGGCGGCAACGGCCTGCAATCGTGATCCCGATTCGGTTTTACTGCTTGCAGTGAGTAAGAGAAAACCGGCCACCGAAATACGCCTCGCCTACGCGTCAGGGCAAAGCGCTTTCGGCGAAAACTACCTGCAGGAAGCCTTGCAAAAAATGCAGGAATTGCATGACCTCGACATCAGCTGGCATTTTATCGGCGCCATACAATCCAACAAGACCCGCAGCATCGCCGAGTCCTTCGACTGGGCGCATTGTATCGATCGCGCCAAGATTGCCCGGCGCCTGAGCGAGCAACGCCCGCCGCAACTGGCGCCGCTGAATGTCTGTATCCAGGTCAATATCGACCATGAAACCAGCAAGGCCGGAATCGACCTCGCCGAACTGCCCGAACTCGCACGCACGATCGATCCCTTACCCGGCATTCGCCTGCGAGGCCTGATGTCGATTCCAGCACCGCGTGAAGACGTCGCCGCACAGCGCGAAGCCTTCGCCCGACTCGCCGACGCGCTGCAGTCGTTGCGGCAACAGGGAATCGACTGTGATACCTTGTCGATGGGCATGACGGGGGACATGGAAGCAGCGATTGCGGAAGGGTCGACCCTGGTCAGAATCGGTACCGCTATTTTTGGAGAACGAAATTGAGCCGGGAAATCTGTTTTATCGGCGCCGGCAACATGGCAACCAGTTTGATCGGCGGGCTGATCGCGAAACAGCAGGACAGCGCGGGAATTACCGCCTGTGATATCAACGCCGATCAATTGCAGAGCTTGCGGGATCGATTCGGCATTGCCGTTTCACAGGACAACCTGGCATGCGCGAGCACTGCCGACATCGTCATGCTCGCGGTAAAACCGCAACTGATGCGTGAAGTCTGCTCGGCGCTTGCCAGCCTGCAGTCAAACCCGGCGCAGCTATTCATCAGCATCGCCGCCGGTGTGCCCGCCGCCGCAATCGAGCGCTGGCTTGGCGGCGAGCGCGCAATCGTGCGCTGCATGCCCAATACCCCGGCTTTGTTGAGGCTTGGCGCCAGCGGGCTTGCCGCAAATTCGAAAGTCAGCGCCGGCCAGAAGCAAGCCGCCGCTGAAATCATGCAGTCCGTTGGTGTCAGCATCTGGGTTGACAAGGAATCCGACCTCGATGCGGTCACCGCCATTTCCGGAAGCGGGCCCGCGTATTTTTTCTATTTTATCGAACTGCTCGAAGCAGCCGGCGTGGAACTGGGGCTGCCGCGCGAAAGCGCCGCCCAGCTGGCTCGCCAGACCGCACTGGGCGCCGCCAGCATGGCGCTCGACGATGACGTCGTCACCCTGCGCCAACAGGTGACTTCACGCAAAGGCACGACCGAACAGGCGATACTCTCATTTCAGCAGGACCGGCTCGACCAGCTGGTCAACAATGCGACCGCTGCGGCGCATCGGCGCGCACTCGAACTGGCGCGTGAATTAACCGAAGAACAGGCATAGACAATATGGGCTCGGGTTACCTCTTATCACCGATGATGCTGGTTATTAACACCGCCTTCGATTTGTACATTTTGCTGGTTTTGTTGCGCTTCCTGCTGCAGATGTTGCGCGCCGATTTCTACAACCCGGTTTCGCAGTTCATCGTCCGCCTGACGACCCCGCCGCTGCGGGTGTTGCGCCGCGTCATCCCCAGCGTTGCCGGCCAGGACGCCGCATCGATCGTTTTGTGTCTGCTGCTGATTTACGCCAAGTTCGTGTTGATGCGTTTGCTGGAAATTCCGGCGGTTAACATCGGCAGCGCCATGGCGCCCATAGGCGCGGTCAGCTATGGCGGATTGCTGGTGCTCTGCATTGCCGACCTGATCGCCCTGGTGTTTACCGTCTTCCTGGTCGCCGTAATTATCCAGGTCATCATCAGCTGGGTCAGCCCGGGACAGTACAATCCGGTCATCGGCCTGGTCAACAAGCTCGCCGCACCGGTGCTCAACCCGATACGTAAATTCATACCGCCCATGGGTGGAATCGATCTATCACCGCTGTTTGCCAGCCTGTTGTTGCTGGTCGCGAAAATGCTGATCGTGCCGCCGATTATCTACCTCGGCAGTTTCTAGCCGATATCGGCCTCTGCGCGGTGCCTGGCCTGGATGAACTCGGTCTGTGACAGGTAAAGTAAATCGGCGACCTGTCGAATCAGGTGCTCTTCGTAATGGCTTTTTTCGCCATCGGCATAGACCAGCCGCCACATCATTTCGACCACGCGCCGTTTCATCGCGTGATCGTAATGCTGGTTCAACAGCCGGGTAATGTGCTGGATAGAGACCAGCCGGTCGGCATCGGCCTCGGCCTCTTCCAGCAGGGCATCGAGCTCACTTTGGGAAAGCTGGAACTGTTGCTCCAGCAATTGGCGAAGCCGCCGTTGCTCGCTCGGCTCGACGATAAAGTCGGCGCGCACCACCTCGACCAGCAACACCGCCGTGGCGACGCGCAAAGCGTGTTCCATGTCCTCGGGACTGGTCTCTGTGACGGTAATCGTCAGGAATTTAAGCAGGATTCTCTTCATGGACGCTCAGTACGTACCGGATTGCAAAAGGCAATTGTTTTATGCAGAATCTATTTTTCAGAATCAATAAACTAAAACTATTATGACCTTGACCGAACTTCGTTACATCGTCGCGGTTTCGCAAAAAAACCACTTCGGCAAAGCGGCCCAGGCCTGTTTCGTGAGCCAGCCTACCTTAAGTATCGCGATAAAGAAACTCGAGGAAGAACTCGGGGTACGCCTGTTCGAACGCAGTTCCAAAAACGAAATTCGCATCACCGATATCGGACAGCAAGTCATTGACCAGGCGCATACCGTGTTGCAACAGGCGCAAATTCTGATCGAGATTGCGCAGCAGGGGAAGGATCCTCTTTCGGGTCAGTTCAAACTCGGCGTCATCTACACCATCGGCCCATACCTGTTGCCCAGCCTGATACCGAAACTGCGCCAGACCGCCCCCGACCTGAAGCTGATCATCGAAGAGAATTTCACCGCCAACCTGTTCAACTCGCTCAAGCAGGGCACGCTCGACGCCATTGTCATTTCCTATCCTTTCGCAGAACCCGGTATCGAAACCGCGGCGCTTTACCAGGAACCGTTCATGGTCGCACTGCCGCGTAACCACGAGTGGAAAGAACGCTCGCATATTCGCCCGGACGAGCTCGCATCCCAGGACTTGATGCTCCTCGGTGCGGGCCATTGCTTTCGTGACCAGGTGATCGAGGCCTGCCCCAACTGCATGTCGGGTGACAGCGAGTTGACGCGCACCCTCGAGGGCGGTTCGCTGGAGACGATTCGCCACATGGTCGCGGCCGGTACCGGCATCACGGTGTTACCCCGCACCAGCCTGCTGCACAGCCAGAGCCACGAGTCCCTGATCGACATGAAGCCATTTACGCAGCCGTCGCCGAACCGTACCGTGGCCATCGCATGGCGCAAGCACTTTCCGCGCAAGGAGGCGATCGCCACGATTCGCGAGACGATCCAGGCGAGCCCGCTGGAGGGGGTCGATATCATTCAGTCAGTCGCATGATCGAGGAATTGCTAAAACAGGAGCGTGAACTCGAACGCGCCAGGATAATCGGCGAGACCGCAAAGATCCCGTGGCTGGAGTTACAGCGTTTTTTTGCCGCCGGTAAAGTCATCTGGATCGCTGCCGAACTCGACCTGGTCGACGTCGCCTGCGCCCTGCAACAGGATGATCTGCAGCAAGTCGAAACCTGGACCGAGGCGCAACAGCTGGCGCCGGTCTCCGATGAGCAGGCGCGCAGCTGGGTCGACGCCGACGCGCTGCTGTGGAGCGTGGTGGTCAAACCCTGGGTGCTGGTGCAGGAACTCAAGGCCAGCCCTGGACAGGATGGCAGCGGTTCGAAACTGTAGTAGAATTACGCTGCAGACAACAGGACTGGAAACAGATGTCACGAGTTACCGTATACAGCACCGCACACTGCGGTTATTGCAACATGACCAAGACCAAGCTGGATCAATGGGATATCCCGTTTGAAGAGGTTCGCATCGATAACGATACCGCCGCGATGAAGGAGTTTGCCGCGCTCACGAATGGCGCGCGTACGGTTCCGCAGATCATCATCGACGGCAAGCCCATCGGCGGTTTTTCCGAGTTAACCGAATTGCACATGGATGGCGAACTCGACGAGCTTATGGAGTCGGACTAGTGGCCAAAGACCTTAGCCTTCATATTTCACCGTTTTACGTAGCGAGGGCGTCGCAAAGACGCTGTGGCGCGCCGCACGGACCAGAGGTCCGCGCCGGCGTAGTTTACTCTACGTTTAGCGGGCCGTCGGGAGTACGGCGTGCCACAGTGCGCTTTGCGGCGTCCGCAGTAGGAAATCGGTGAAATATGAAGGCTAAACCCACCTTTCGTATCCAGTTTCACAATAACAACAAGATTTACGAACTGTATGCGCATGAAGTCGGCCAGTCGCACATGGGGGGCTTTATCGAGATCAGCGAAATCATCTTCGGCGAGCATTCAAAACTGCTGATCGACCCCGCCGAAGAAAAGCTCAAAACAGAATTCGGCAACGTCAAGCGTACCTATGTCCCGCATTTCGCGGTCATCCGTATCGACGAAGTCGAGCGCAGCGGCAAGAACCGGATCCTGGACAACGAAGGCGCCAGCGTCACCGTGTTTCCCGGACATGGTAGCGCTCATTCAGGCTCCTAGCCTGCATAGTTGCCGGGACCAGGCAGGTCATCACTAGTGCGAATTTCCGTCGTCATCCCCAGTTACAACCGCAGGCACACCCTGGAGCGTGCGTTGCGATCGGTTATCGAGCAAACTTCAGCGGTCGATGAAATCATCCTCGTCGACGATGGTTCCACCGATGACAGCGCCGCGATGACGACGCAACTATTTCCCGACATCAAGCTTATCCGCCAGTCGAATCGCGGAGTCAGCGCGGCGCGCAATCGAGGTATCAGGGCCGCCCGCCATGACTGGATCGCACTGCTCGATTCCGACGACAGCTGGTTACCGCACAAGATTCAAAGCATACGCGAGGCCGCGCTGCTACACCCTGGCCACGTCCTTTATCACTCCGATGAAATCTGGATGCGACGCGGGGTGCGCGTCAACCCGAAGCAAAAACATCGCAAGAGCGGCGGCTGGATCTTCAAGCAGTGCTTGCCGCTATGCGCCATTTCACCGTCGGCATCGGTGTTGCGCAAATCAACCCTGCAGGCGCTCGGCCTGTTCGATGAATCGCTGCCCGCCTGCGAAGACTATGATTTGTGGTTGCGGCTGTGTCACCGGTTTCCGGTACACTTCATCGAGCAGGCGCTCATCATCAAGTACGGCGGGCACGAGGACCAACTTTCACGCAGGTACCCGGCCATGGATCGCTACCGTGTACGCGCGCTGCATCGCCTGCTCGAGACGGAGCTCCTGTCGGCGGAGTATTTCGAGGCGGCGCGCGCAACGCTACGCGCCAAGCTCGACATCCTGCGCAAGGGCGCGCGTAAACACGGCAATCATTCGCTGATCGATGAAATCGAACCACTGCATCGACGCTGGTGCGACGACAGCCGGCAAGCGGCATGTTGATCTGGGTCTCCGCATTGCATTGCGAAGCGAAGCCGGTTATCGATTTTTACCGTCTGAAAAAATCACATGACGATAATGCCTTCGATTACTACCGTGGCGACGACATGGCCTGTATCGTCAGCGGCACGGGCAAGATCGCGAGCGCCGCTGCCTGTGCCTGGATTGCGTCCCGCAATCGGCAGGCCGCTTCCCTCGCCTGGATCAACCTCGGTATTGCCGGTGCGGCCGAGCACGATATCGGCGCACTGTTTTCGCTCAACCAGGTGATCGATGGCGATGACGGGCAGCGTTATTATCCCGCGCCGGCAACCGCTGCGGAACTCGACGGCAGCGCCTGCATGACCCTGAGCCAGGCCAGTGAGGAGTACCACGAGGACTACCTGTTCGACATGGAAGCCAGCGGCTTCATGTACAGCAGCCTGCGTTTCAGCCGCGCCGAGTTGATCAAGTCGTTCAAGATTGTCAGCGATAACCGGAAGTTCAAGATCGGCAAAAATCGTCAACAGGTCAGCGACCTCGTGCAACAGCATATTGCCCTGATTGACCAGCAGGCACAGAACTTGCGGGTATTGAATGAAGAGGTCGCGCAGTTGTCCACCACACAGGATTCCTGGCAACAATTGACTGCACTGACGAGGCGGAATTGATGCGGCATATTCCGCGACAGGCTTATCACCCCTGTGAATGGCATGGCTGACGCCAAGCACGCATTGATCACCGGGACCAGTTCCGGTATCGGACTGGCGATTGCGCGGCGTCTGCTCGAGCAGGGCTACGAGGTTACCGGCATCTGTCGTCGCGGGCAGACCGATGCGCTCAGGCACGATAACCTTCGCACCGAAGTCATCGACCTCGACGATCTCGGCGCACTTGAAACCAGGCTGAAGACGATACTCGAGACGCGCGAGTTCGATTGCTTCATTCACGCAGCCGGCCAGGGATTTTTCGGATCGATCGAGCAATTCTCGGTTGCGCAGATTGAAAAATCGATTCGCGTCAATCTCGTCAGCGGCATGGTCATATGCCGCGGCCTGCTGCCCAGGCTACGCCGCCGTGGCGCGGGACGCATCGTTTTCATCGGCTCTGAAGCCGCCTTGCAGGCCGGCAGGAAAGGCGCCCTGTACTCGGCGGCCAAGTTCGGCCTGCGCGGCTTCTGCCTTGCTCTCAGGGAGGATTGCGCCAGCGACGGAATCCAGGTCAGCCTGGTCAATCCGGGCATGGTGCGCAGCCCGTTTTTCGACGAGCTGCCGTTTGCGCCCGGTGCAGCGGCCGAAAACGCAATCGAGGTCACCGATGTAGCTGAAGTGGTAGCGCAGATACTGAACACGAGCCCGCATATCGTCATCGACGAAATCAATCTGTCGCCGCGCATAAAATCGATAGCTCGGTAATAAGAATGATTAAACGGTGAGATATGCGGGTTAACCCGGCGCGTAAACTGGTTGTCATGCGGGGTTTTCCTTGTAAACTCTGATTTTACCGTCGGTAAAACACGCAGGCCATTGAAACTACAACAACTTCGCTTTCTCGATGCGGTGGTACGCAATAACCTCAACGTCTCCGCTGCGGCCGAAGAACTGTATACCTCGCAACCGGGGATCAGCCACCAGATAAAACTGCTGGAAGACGAACTCGACATCCAGATATTCGAGCGTTCGGGTAAGAAGCTGACCGCGATTTCACCGGCAGGACATGCCATTCTCGAGCATGTTACCGACCTGCTCAACAATGCAAAAAATATCAGGCAGGCGGCGCGGGATTTCAGCAACAACAAACGCGGCAGCCTGACAATTGCGACGACCCATACCCAGGCCCAGTTCATCCTGCCACCGATCCTGCAACAGTTTTCGCTGCGCTATCCACATATCGAGTTGCGCGTGCACCAGGGTAATCCCAAGTCCATGTGCAAACTGGCGGCCAACAACCAGGTCGATTTCGTCATTGCCTCGGAAGTCATCGACGAGCGCGGCGAACTGGTGACGATACCGGCCTACCGCTGGAACCGGTATATCGTGGTGCCCAAAGACCATGAATTAACCCGCGTCAAGAACATCACCCTGCCGGTCCTGGCCGAGTTTCCGATCCTGACCTACATGCTCGGGCTAACCGGTCGCTCGCAACTCGACAAGGCGTTTCTGCAGGCCAATCTCGAACCATGCGTCGCCTTTACCGCGACCGACTCCGATGTCATCAAAACCTATGTGCGTCTCGGCATGGGCGCCGGAATCATTGCCGAAATGGCCTGTGACGGCGAAGATTCGGACCTCTGCTACATCGACGCCAGCCACCTGTTTCCGGACAGCGTCATCAAGATCGGATTCCGGCATTCACGCCATCTCTCCACCTACCAGTTCGATTTTCTGCACATGATGGCGCCCTACCTGGACATGGAAATCATTCGCAAGATGGCCTCGTCGCGAACCGCGCAGAGTCGGGAAAGTTTGATTGAGCATTGCGAGGTACCCAGCTTCCGCAACTTGAGCAAGTCCCTCGGCAAACTGAAGGCAACAGGCTAGTGGTCCATGCGGTAAATTAGGTAATACTCAGCCGCATGGACCACTAACTTACCTGTTTTCTGTCGACCTGGTGCAGTTTTGTCAGCGTGTCGATGGAAACCGGCTTGCCGACCGTGTAACCCTGCACGTAATCGACATTTGCCTCGCGCAACTTGTCGAACATGGTGTCGGATTCGACAAATTCCGCGATCACTTCCATATCCAGGCAATGACCGACCTCGGTCATGGAGCGTACGAAAACATAACTCTTGTCGTCTTTGGTGATATCGCGCACGAATTCGCCATCGATCTTGAGGTAGTCGACCGGAAACTGTTTGAGGTAACTGAAGGAAGACAGGCCGGTACCGAAATCATCGAGTGAAAACTTGACGCCGAGTTGCTTGATCGAATTGATGAATTCGACCGAGCGCTCGACATTGTCGACGACCGCGGTTTCGGTAATCTCGAAGCACAACGAACTCATCGCGACATCGCTTTCGATGAGACTTTGACGCAAGAAATTGTGAAATGTCGGTGACCCGATACTGCGCCCCGAGAGGTTGATCGAAAACATGATGTGGTCCGCCAGCTCATGGTTTTCCTGCAACCAGGCGATGACGTTACTGACGACCCAGCAATCAATCCGCTCGATCAGGTTGTAACGTTCCGCGGGCGGCAGGAAGTAGCCGGGCGGGACAATCTTGCCATCGGGGGCGCGGTATCGAATCAAAACCTCGTAGTGGCTATGATGATCCTTGTCGTCTATCGACACAATCGGCTGTACGTACAGGCAAAACCGATTGTCGGTTAAACCCTCCATGATGCCGGACACCCACTCCATCGACTCTTGCTGGGCCATTACTTTTTCGTCGTTCTCGTCGATAAAGTGATACTGGTTGCCGCCGTTCTGCTTGGCCAGGAAACAGGCCGTACTAACCTTGGAATAGCTATCTGCATATTCGTCACTCATGCGCCCGAACGCCATCACACCGATACTGGCGGTGACCCGGTACTCATGTTCATTCCAGACAAATGCGGAGTGCTGTATCTCGATTATGATTTTCTGAATGGTTTGCAGGGCGCGTTCCATTTCGAAGAAAGGCATCATGATGCCGAATTCGTCACCGCTGAATCGCGACACGATATCGGACTGGCGCACGTGCTTCTTGATCAGCGAACCGACTTGCTTCAACAGCAGATCGCCAGCCGTGCTGCCGCAGGTTTCGTTGACGGTGCGGAACTGATCGATATCGAGGTAGGCAAACACATGTTGCGGCACGGCGCCATTATCCTCGGTGACGAGATTTTCAAATTTGGTTTCAAATGCGCTGCGATTCAAAAACCCGGTTAACTGGTCGTGGCTGCCTTCATAGCTCAACTTGCGGCGCAACTTGCGGTCTTCGGATACATCCTTGAGGATGATGACGAAACCGACATCCTCGGCGACCATGTCGATCATTGGCGAAGCCGAAAACTCGAGCTCAACAAGCTTCTGGTTGACATCCGAAAAGAACATCGAGCTGAGCGCCAGCTTGCGATTTAGCAGTTGCGTAATGTCGATAATGCGCGTCGCCTGTCGATTCGAGTACAGGATTAGCAATTCATTGATAGGGCTATCGATGATCTCGCCCTGCTTGCAGCCGAACAATTTTTCGGCGCTGGGATTGACCAGCTTTATACACTCCCTGGAGTCGACGACTATGACCGGATTAGTGATCGAATCGAGCGTGGTCGAGATGAAATCTTTTTCCGCACGCAGCCGCTCCTCGATATTACGCCGGCTTATAGTTTCAACCTCCAGGCCCTCGACCATTTCGTTATAGGCAACGACCAGGTCGCGCAGTTCATCGGGCAGTTTTTCATCACCGATGGGAGCATATTTGCCCGTCAGCAAGGCGCCCACCGAGTTGCGCAACTTGTTCATTGGCTGGAAGGCCTGATTCAACATGATCAACACCAGCACCAGTGCCGCAACCGTTGCGATCGTGGTGATGATCAGGAAACTGGTTTCGGTTTCTTCGAGGCGCGCAAGCAGCGGCTCCCGATCGAAGGCGGCCGAGATCGTTGCCCCGAGGAATGAATCGTCGCCGTACAATTTGTAGGTCGGGTACAGGTGGGTATCAAAGTCATCATCGCTCCATTCGGCCGAGCGATACAGGCTTTCGCCCGATCCGTGGACTACCGATACCGGCATCCTGATCTCATCTTCGAGGCGCTTGAGACCTTCGCTCGCATCGGCAATGACATGCAGGTAAGCCTGCGGTTCCGGATTACCCACCGGCACCAGTGCCTCGCTCAACAGGCGATTGCCGAAACTACACAGCACATATCTTGGTTTCACCAACCGGGTCAGCGAACCACCGATAGATTTCAGCACCTCGGGACAGCCGGTGTAACTATTAAGACCGTCATCGGCGCTATGCGCAAAAACCTCGCCGGAAATATCGCGTACCAGAATCGCCTTCAGTTGAAATTGTTCTCGCGATAGCTGGTAGCGGGTATAGCTATGCTCCAGCCAGGCTTCCATGGCATCGACATCACGGGTGTCAAGCGCCTGCTTGAAAGGCTCCTCGCTCTGCAGTTGCAAGGCGAACAGTCTTAGCTTGTCGTACTGATCCTGAGTGACTTCATGACTTTCATGCTTGATCTGGGACTGCAGCATTTCAAGCTGGGTTTCAATCGCGTGCTCGCGATATACCTGGGTGCTGTAGATCGCCAGGCCGTAGGCGAGTGCACCCAGCCACAACAGGGCGGCGCCAATGATGAATTTAAAACTGTAGAGGCGCGACAGCAAGTTGCTACTCGATCACGCCAGCTGGTATTGATACCAGTGCAAATACCACCGCCAGTCGTCCCGTCGAAGGCGGCCGGCAGAATCCTGTCCTCATCATAGATATAGCCCGGTCATTAGCTGACAAAGCAGTCAGTCACCGTCTTATACTAGTATAAGAATCACGACCTTAAGCAATATTTTTAACAAAAGGTCTAACAGGTCACACCCGTGCCCCCCAGGCCGCAATATCCCGCCGGATTTTTATCGAGATATTGCTGGTGATAATCTTCGGCGTAATAGAACGGGCCCGCCGCCACGATTTCGGTCGTTATCGGCGCAAAACCCGCGGCCGCAAGCTTCTGCTGGTAACCGTCAAGGCTCTGTTGTGCGAGCTCGCGCTGGCGTTCCAGGCTGTAGTAAATTCCGGAGCGATACTGGGTTCCCTGGTCATTCCCCTGGCGCATTCCCTGGGTTGGGTCGTGTGACTCCCAGAAGGTATTCAACAGCGATTCGAAACCGATTTGCGCGGGCCGATAAACCACCAGCACGACCTCGTTGTGCCCGGTCATGCCGCTGCAAATCTCCTGATAGGTCGGATTGGGCGTATGGCCCGCCGCATAGCCAACGGCGGTAGTATGGATTCCGGGCAGGCTCCAGAACTTGCGTTCCGCGCCCCAGAAGCAGCCCAGACCCAGCACCACCTGCTCACATTCCTCGGGGAAAGGGGCAAGCATGGAAGTCCCGAGAATACTGTGGGTCGGGGTGATTTGCATGGCTTCGCCACGGCCCGGCAAGGCCTTCCGCGGATCAGGAATTTCACTGGGTCTCGAAAACATCAATCGTTCCTGCTTTAGTACGTCGACAAGACGTGCATCGACAATAGTCCGTCGACAAGGGCGTCCTGTTTCACAATAATTCAATCCAGACGGGGGCGTGATCGGACGGTTTTTGCATACCCCTGATATCGTAATCTACCCCTGCATTGACCACGCTCGGCTTCAATCGTTCCGAAACCATCAGGTGATCGATACGCAGGCCACGCCTGGGCTCGCGCTCAAACCCTCGACTGCGATAGTCGAACCAGCTAAAACAGTTATCCTCGCTGGCATGGCAAAGCCGAAAGCCATCGTGGAGACCGAGCGCGGACAATTCCTGAAACCAGGCCCGCTCCTCGGGCAAGAAGCTGGTCTTTCCCGTTTTCAGCCACCGCTTTGCATTATCCTCACCGATTCCGATATCCGTATCCTGGGGTGCGATATTGTAGTCCCCCATGACCACGAGTTTCGACTGCGACATATCATAGGCGCCGAGAAACTTGATCAGGTCGACATAAAAGCGCTGCTTGGCCGGAAACTTGATAGCGTGATCACGGCTTTCACCCTGCGGGAAATAGCCATTGAATATCAACAGCCTGTCGCCATCGACTTCGAACTCACCGCCGATAAAACGTTTTTGCGCATCTTCGCTGTCATCCGGGAACCCATAACAGGGCTTACTGCAGCTGTTACGCGATAACAGCGCGACCCCGTAATGCGTTTTCTGGCCCGCGTAAATCACCTGGTAACCCATCTGCTCGATCGCCTCGCCAGGAAACTCGTGATCCTGTACCTTGGTTTCCTGCAAACCGATGAATTCCGGAGCATGTTTGTCGATTACCGACTGCAACTGGTGCAGGCGCTGGCGCAGGCTGTTGACGTTAAACGAGACTATCTTCATGCGTTTTACTTTCCTCGGTTTTGTGCAGAAACTCCGCCAGAGTTCGAT
>Ga0255049_10000659_pt1 | contig 20766 bp, 17 predicted proteins | sample JV7_2_3_MG_FD_183615 | JGI IMG/M metagenome (GOLD analysis project Ga0255049, IMG submission 183615) | Seawater microbial communities from Jervis Inlet, British Columbia, Canada - JV7_2_3 | ecosystem: Environmental > Aquatic > Marine > Inlet | place: Canada: British Columbia | collected 2016-10-06
AGGAAGCTAGGTTCTTGCTTTGAGTACGAGACTTACAGCAATTATTAGCGCAATAAGTATTTTGTCTCTAGACACCATGTTTTTTTGCGCGATAGGGACGTGTTAGGGGATCTTCGGAAATCTGTGTAGGACGAGTGTGTTAACTGCCAAGTGGAGCCAGGTATAGGAATGCGAGCAAAACGATAACGAGTACGATAGGCACCACGACTACCAGGATCATTGACGAAACAGAGAACCATCTTGACGCCAAAGTGAACCATCCTGGTAGGGCCGATTGGTCGTTGCGTTTGTCAGGTGGAGACATCGCGGTTCCCTCTCTGTGTGAGTAGTCAGAGGATACACCCGCGGTCCAGAAAGAGGGAAGCCGAAGCCCGCTTAGAAATCCGTATAAGGGCAGTAGTCGCTTGCAGTTATTGAGTAGCCTGACGAGCACGTTCGCGGCGCTGCGCTTCAATCGCCAATACGTCTGAGATTAGAGGATCTACTAATTCCCTGCCGTCCGGCATGATAATCTTTTCCAGCCATATGACATTGCCGCCGGCCCTCGCCGGATTACCAATGGCCGTTATGCTTTCACTCGCTGTGAACATGTCATCTGTCCAGCCCCGCCGGGCCAACGAAAGCTTGCCGGGTCCCGCGACCAGCCACTGCTCGACTTCGCCACTATCGTTAGTCACGTCGATATGGAGCCTGATGTGGGGATTGATGAATTCCAGATTAGTGACCTTACCCTCGATCGTTTCGGTCTTGGTGAAGTCAAAGACTGTCCGAAAGGCATGATGAGCATGGACGAGGGGTGGCAGCATCGAGAATACAACAAGCGGGAATATTAGGGTTCTCATTGGTCAGGCGTCTCTATTAATTGGATCAAGCCACCGGGCACCCGCGTATGGCCATATTCCCTCTGCGGGGTTGATGAACGGCGAGCGTCCAGCGACCACTCCCTAGCCTATCGCGCCGTGTCTATCGAGGAGATACGTAGATATGCTCATATGGGAATTTGTGGTCTGAGGATCTATGCACGGAGCTTGCTATTTAACCGTTAACGAACTTCCACTTACGGCCGGTTTGGGTCGATTCGAGACTATTAGACCGATTCTAACCCTATCTCTAGAAATGCCCGCTTTGGAGCCCAAAGTCGCCGTTAAGGAACGTTAAAGATCCCCTACCCCACTTTATGCATCACCATGCATATTAACGGTTAACGGACGTCTGCTTTCGGCTGTCAGAAGCGGACGCTTGTTGACGAAGCAATCGCCTTCTACGAAGACGTCCTTGGCTTTACCCTCATAGAAGACTCCCACATCTCGGAGCAAGACAAGCGGTGGGTCGTGGTTGCGCAACCAGGAGCGACGGAATCTAGGCTGTTTCTGGCGGGACTACGAACGATATAGGGCGGCAGGCATCAACTTCGTTCGAGACCCAAACGAAGAGTCCTACGGCACAGTGACTGTTTTCCAGGATCTATACGGGAATCTCTGGGATCTGCTCCAATCCGCCGAATGACGGCAAAGGGTCGGTTCTAGACCTTAGCCCGCGACCCCAAATTAATATTTTTAAGGAAGACTTTCGGTCAACTCCGGCCCTCAACTCGCTCCCAGTACGTATATTCTGAACGGCTGGAAAGCGGTCATCTGTACTGTACGCGGTTAGGCTAGCCTCGCAAGCACGATACCGCAAAACACGAGTATCACGGCGGCCCAGCGTACTCGCTCTCTGAGCAACGTGCCTCCCAGTAGCGCAGCGAATACGACGCTGGTTTCTCGCAACGCAGCAACAAGCCCCATAGGCGCTACGCTCATGGCCCAGACGACGATCCAGTAAGCCGCAGCGGACAAGATCCCGGCACTCACGCCCCTTGCTAGTATGGGGTGCATTAGGTCAATAAGCTTAGTCTTGTGCCGCCAACCTGCGACCACGAATATCGGGATAGAGGTCAGTAAGAATAGCCATGCTGTGAAGGCGTGTGGCGAGCCACCGAGTCTTCCGCTGAATCCATCGAGCAACGTGTAACTCCCGATGAGCACTCCCGTAAGCAAGCTCAATGAAATTCCAGCGTACCCCTGATCTGGTCGCGGAGCGCCTAATCAGCTGATACCTTGAGCCAGGTATTCCAGAGTGCATGGGTAATCGCGGCGACCAGGACGAGTCCGAGGACAGCTAGGGTCAAGAAGACGCTCCGAGGAAGGGGTTGGCTATTGTGACACTATGTCAGCGAGATCATCGTTATTCGGACCCAGCCTTGCGCCGGAGAAGCGACCCGGACCGGCCGACCACGAGGCACGCCGCAGCGCAAGCCAGCACGGCATGGGCGATAAAGGAGAACTCGAGGACAGAGAGATAGCCGAACAACATGCCGTGCACATAGTCACCGCCCTCAGCGATGGGTCCGCTACCCATATACACGGAGAGAAAGACGGTAACGATAGCCATGCTTGCCACCATTCCGAGCGAACGCATCTTGGCCGAAAGCGCCGATGCCATGCTGAGTTGTTCCTGCTCCACACTATGCAGGATCAGGGACATATTCGGCGTCGAAAACAACCCAAACCCGACGCCTTGAATTACGAGTACGGCGATAATGTACGGCAGCTCTGTCTCGATCGTGATCATCGTTGCCATCAGTAGGCTGACCATGACGCAGAGCGCACCGAGCGCCGATAATCCCCGCGGTGAGTAACGATCCGCCATACGCCCCGCAATCGGGGCGACGACGGCCATGACGCACGGCGATAGCATCAACACATAACCTGTTTCCTGCGGAGAGAATCCACTGAGCAGTTGCAGATAGATACTCAACAAGAAAATCATTCCGAAACCGCCCGCGTAGATGACGAACAGTCCGAGCAATGCACTGCCGTATTCCTTATTTTCACGAATTCTGGTGAGTTCCAGCATCGGCCGATGGCTACGCTTGTCGAGCTGAAAAAACCCGATACAGGCTACCGCAGCCAGCGCAAGCAGTAGATAGCCGACAGCACCGCGCCCGAGCGATGCACAACCGAATATCAGCAGGAAGACCGCCGCAATGACGAACGCACTGGCACGCCAGTTGAGATCGGGCGCCGAGAAATGCCAGCGACTGAACCGGGCCTCGACCGCGACAAACGATATGAGCAATGGCACGGCGGTCAAGTAATAGACCCATCGCCAACCCAATTGCGACGTGATCAGGCCGGCAAGAAAGGGGCCGGCGGCCAGTCCCGTATAGACCGCGCCCATACACAGCCCAATCGCTCGGCCGCGAGTCTGCGCCGAAGCGTTCTCGAACAATAGAGCCATCGCCGTGGCGCCCATAAACGCCGAGGCGACCCCTTGCACGAAACGTACGGCAACGATCGTCCCAATCGACGGCAGGAATCCGATCGCGAACGTCGAGGCGACATAGATAAGGAGACCGGTTTTGAATAGCGTACTTTTGTCCGCCGTCTCTGCGACGCGGCCCAGCGGCAACAGAAACGCCGCGCCGGCGCCCAGATACACGATCTCGATCAAAGCCAGCGACACGCCACTCGCAGCCAGCTCAAGGCCGATAGCGGGCAGCGTTAGCACCACGCCGGAGTACATAAATGGGATCGCGAACTGAGTTAGAACGATGACATAGACCACGGCCGGCATACGTTCATCAGGCGACGTGCCGGCGGTGGCGGTATCGTTAGGGGCGCGTCTGACCGGTCCCTCTGACGACATATTTATAGCTTGTGAGTTGCTCGGCGCCGACGGGGCCTCTGGCGTGAATGCGTCCTGTCGCGATACCGATCTCGGCGCCCATACCGAATTCGCCGCCGTCCGCATACTGCGTCGATGCGTTGTGCATGACGATCGCGCTGTCGAGTTCGTTCAGGAAGCGCTCTGCGGCCTCGGCATCCGCCGTAATGATCGCGTCCGTGTGTCCGGAGCCGAAACGGCGAATATAGTCCAGCGCGTCGTCCAGGCCGTCCACGACGCGGACTGCCACGATTGAGTCCAGGAACTCGTGGCCCCAATCGGTCTCTGTTGCAGCCACGACGCGCTCGTCGGCAGCCTGAGCCCGCGTATCGCCGCGTACTTCGCAGCCGGCATCGATCAAGCCTGCGACGACGGGCCCCAGGTGGGAGTCGGCAACCGCCTCATCGACGAGGATCGTCTCGGTCGCACCGCAGATACCGGTGCGCCGCATCTTGGCGTTAACGGAGATCTCGCGCGCCATATCGACATCGGCGCCGCTATGAATATAGGTGTGGCACAGGCCTTCCAGATGGCTCATGACCGGCACGCGAGCATCGGCCTGAACTCTCGCGATCAGATTCTTGCCGCCGCGAGGGACGACAACATCGACGTACTCGGCCATGTCTCGGAGCAGGATACCGACGGCGTCGCGATCCTGAGTCGGGACTCTCTGGATCGCCGTCTCCGGAAGACTCGCTGCCGTCAGCCCCTGCAAGAGGCACGCGTGTATCGCTGCGTTGGAGTTCACGGCCTCGGTCCCGCCCCGCAGAATCACCGCATTACCGCTCTTCAGACAAAGCGCACCAGCGTCCGCGGTCACATTCGGCCGGCTCTCATAAATGATGCCGATAACGCCGAGCGGCACCCGAACCCGCTGAATGATCAGCCCATTTGGGCGCTGCCACTCCGCGGTCACGTCGCCCACGGGATCGGCGAGGTCGGCGATCGCTTCCAAGCCGACGGCGATATCCTCGATCCGTTCGGGCGTCAGCGCCAGTCGATCAAGCATCGCCGCCGACAATCCGCGTTGACGGCCGTTGGCGAGATCAATTTCATTCGCGCTCAGAATGTCGCTGACTGAGTCGCGTAGAGCCTGCGCCGCGGCGCGCAACGCCGCGTTCTTACTTTCCGTGCTCGCGAGTCCGAGGCGTTCGGCCGCCTGCCGAGCCGTGCGGCCGAGCAGCAGCATCTGCTCCTTGAGCCCGCCGCCAATCGTCGTCTTAGCCAGTTGTCTTTCCGGCGTCGTCATGAGCCATTCTCAGTAGGTATCAGCACCAGATCGTCCCGATGAATCATCTCATCCCGGCCGCGATAGTCCAAGATTGACGCGATCTTGTCAGAGCGCTGGCCCGCGATGGCGCGCGCATCCTCTGCCCCGTAGGCAATGAGCCCACAACCCAGATCGTTACCATCATCATCGAGCACGCTGACCGCGTCACCCCGCTCAAACTCACCGTCTACTCGGGTCACGCCAGCCGGTAACAAACTCTTACCAGCGGCCAACGCCGCCTTCGCGCCGCCATCAATCGCGACGGCGCCCTTTGGCTGCAACGTCCCGGCGATCCATTGCTTGCGAGCCGCACGCGGTGTCGAGCTCGGCAGAAACCAGGTCACTCTCGCGCCTTCCTTCACGGCCTGGATGGGCCGAGACACCTGCCCGGGCGCGATCATAATCCGGCACCCCGCGCCCATTGCGATTCGAGCCGCATCGAGCTTCGTGCGCATCCCCCCGGAACCGTGATCCGATCCCGGACCACCGGCCATGTTCCAGTGCTCCTTCGTCAGCTCCGTGATCTCCGGAATATGCCGGGCGGTGGAGTCCGTGCGCGGATCGCGCGTATAGAGGCCATCGACATCGGACAAGAGGACGAGACAGTCCGCACTGACCATTTGCGCGACACGAGCCGCGAGCCGGTCGTTATCCCCGTAACGAATTTCCTGCGTCGCGACCGTATCGTTCTCATTGACGATCGGCACGGCACGACACTTAAGCAGTGTAAACAACGTATTCGCAGCGTTGAGATATCGGCGTCTACTCTCACTGTCGTCGAGCGTCAGCAGCACCTGAGCAGCGCTAATACTGTGCCCGCCGAGAATTTCCTGATACGCGTGAGCGAGTTGAATCTGACCGACCGCGGCGGCCGCCTGACTCTCCTGCAGTCGTGCGCGACGAATGTTCACGCCGAGTTGGCTCGCGCCCAAGGCGATCGCACCTGAGGAGACGATGATGATCTCCTGCCCGCTCGCATGCATCGCTGCCACATCTTCACACAGCGCCTCGACCCACGAACGATGAAGCGCGCCGCTGCCCTGATCGACGAACAGCGCGGAGCCGATCTTAATAACGACCCGCCGCGCCTCGGCGAGCCGCGTCGCGCTCAATGCTTTTGATTCAGCGTCCATGATCGTTGTCCGAGCGGAGTGCGGCGGACGTCCTACGTGGGAGTCAGTATTGGCGCGCCCCGTGCAACCGCCATTGCGCCGCTGCGCACTACGGTCAGGATCTCTACAAGATCGGCGACGCTCGCCATGAAGCGATCGATATCCTGACTGCCGCCGATCAACTCGACGGTGAAATGCCCCTCGTGATCGTCGAGTATCCGGGCGCCGAAGTCACCGACCAATCTCGAGAGCTCATCCTGACCCGCCTCGTGCAGCTGCAATTTGAACAACGCGAGCTCTCGCTCGATATGATCGCCAACCGTCATATCAACGATGTTGACGACGTCAACGAGCTTAGCGAGCTGTTTCGAGATCTGGTCCATGACGTCGTCCGAACCGGCAGTTACGAGCGTCAGGCGCGAAACCAGCTCGTTATTCGTCGGAGCGACGTTCAGGCTCTCGATGTTATAGCCACGCGTGGAGAACAGGTTCGCCACCCGGGCCAACCCTCCAGCTTCGTTTTGCAGCAAAATTGAAATGATGTGTCGCATTCTGTCCGCCCGGTTTTCTCCTTAAGTGCTGGGGCCTTAGCCCATTAATGTTGGCCTAGAACAACGCCTATTGCAATGCACAAACATTTCGTCAACACTCCCAGGCAACTGAGAATTACCCACGAGAACGGTCGGCAGACCTGAGGAAATCATATGCCGACTCGAGTAGCGCCATGGATACCCGGACCCAACCCGATATGAACCGCCCTCACCCGCTGACGGGAACCGTGATGACCGGAGCGGACACGCTCGTCCAGGTGCTCGCCGACGAGGGTGTGAAAACAATCTTCGGCTACAGCGGTGGCGCGATTCTGCCGACCTACGACGCCGTGTTCCGCTATAACCAGACTCATGCCGACGGCGGCACAGACCCGATGCCGTTGATTGTCCCCGCCAACGAACAGGGCGCGGGTTTCATGGCCTCGGGCTATGCCCGGGCGACTGGGCAGGTCGGCGTCGCAATCGTCACCTCAGGCCCCGGCGCGACCAACTGTGTCACCCCGGTTCGTGACTCCATGGCGGACTCGATCCCGATCGTCGTGATCTGTGGGCAAGTCGCCACGGGCGCGATCGGAACAGACGCTTTCCAGGAAGCCCCGGTCATTGGCGTCATGGGTTCGGTTGCCAAGCACGTGTTTCTGGTCACCGATCCCGGGCGGTTGGAAGCCACGATTCGGTCCGCATTCGAAATCGCGCGTACGGGGCGCCCCGGCCCGGTCGTCGTGGATGTCCCCAAAGACGTACAGAACTGGGAAGGGGCATTCCAGGGCGAGGGCCTGCTGCCGATGCTCGGCTACCAGCATCGCCTGAATGCGGTTCGGCAGAATCGGCTGGACGAGGCGCACTGCGAGCAATTTTTCTCGATGCTCCAGGAGAGCAAACGGCCGTTGATCTATGCCGGTGGCGGCGTCATCAACGGTAATGCGAGTGACGCCCTGCGGGCTTTCGCCTCGAAGTTCAATATTCCGGTCGTAACGACCTTAATGGGTCTGGGTAGTTTCGATACGACTCATCCGCTGGCGATGCATATGCTGGGAATGCACGGTACAGCCTACGCGAACTATGCGGTTGACGACTGCGACCTGCTGATCAGCATGGGCGCCCGTTTTGACGATCGCGTCGCGGGCGATCCGCCTAAGTTCGCCCCCAAAGCACGGCACGTGCTTCATTTCGATATCGACCCTTCCGAGATCCAGAAGGTCAAGGCGGCCGACTGGTTTCATATCGGCGTGCTGCCCGAGGCGTTAGATGCTCTGATCGCCCACGGACGCAAGAACGGGATCACGACGAATTTCGACGCGTGGCATGGCGAGATGAAGGAACTCAAGTCCACCTACGCGCTGAACTACGATCGCGAAACCTCGATGATTCAGCCCAATTTCGTAATCGAGAAAATCAACGAGATCACGAAAGGCGAGGCGATCATCACAACGGGTGTGGGGCAGCACCAGATGTGGGCAGCGCAATACTTCGATTTTCGCGAGCCCAGGCTCTGGCTCACCTCTGGCAGCATGGGCACGATGGGCTTCGGACTTCCCGCCGCGATCGGCGCCCAGTTTGCGCGCCCAGACCGGCTCGTGATCGACGTAGACGGCGATGCCAGTATCCGCATGAACCTGGGCGAACTCGAGACCGTCACGACCTATAACCTGCCGATCAAAATTATTGTTCTGAATAACTACGGCGACGGCATGGTCATGCAGTGGCAGCGGATGTTCTTTAAGGGGCGCCTGTCCGGTAGCGACAAATCGCTGCGCAAGAAGGACTTCGTCAAAGCTGCGCAGGCCGATGGCTTCCGCTACGCGAAACGGCTCGATAAGAACAAGGATGTAGCCGGCGTGCTGGCCGAGTTCTTGAGCTATGACGGCCCGGCGTTCCTCGAGGTGATCATCGACCCGGAAGCGGGCGTGTATCCCATGGTGCCGCCCGGTATGTCTTACCGGGATATCGTCACCGGCGATTTCATCCCGAACCGCTACGACGGTCACGAGATCGCTGCGCCCGACGCGTCGGAGATGTTCTGACCGCCGAATCGCGACCGGGCGGTCGCTCCCACAGGTGGGAATCGCGGCCAGGCGGCGGCTCCTACGAGAGTGTTGCGGACCAGTCTTCGGCGACGCGGTGGACGGCCTGGATCAGCGTATCGAGGTCAGCGGGACCAATCACGAGCGGCGGCATCAAGTAGATCACGTCCTCGAACGGCCGCACCCAAACACCCTCCTCCAGAAATCGCTGCCGCATAGCATCCAGATCGGGTACGCGATCCAGTTGTACGACGCCGATCGCCCCTTTGACGCGCACGTCGACTACATGCGCAATCTCGCGGCATGGTGCCAGACCTTTCTCGAGTGCGGCCTCAATAGCGGCGACCTGTTCGAGGCGCGGCTCCGACTCGAATAAATCCAACGATGCGTTTGCAGCCGCGCAACCCATCGGGTTACCACAGAATGTTGGCCCGTGCACAAGCGCTTGATCGATCGAGTCGGACAGAAAACTTTCGTAGACGTGACGTCTTGCGATCGTCGCGGCCAGTGGCAGCGTCCCGCCGGTCAATGCCTTGGAAAGCGTCACGATATCCGGCACAACGTCGGCCTGCTCGCAAGCGAACATCGTACCGGTACGGCCGAATCCCGCCGTAATTTCGTCGAAGATAATCAACAGATCGTGACGACTCGCGATCTCAACGATACGCGCCAGCACCTCGGGTTCGTGAAATTTCATACCCGCCGCCGCCTGAACCAGCGGCTCCATGATGAGGGCAGCAAGCTGATCGGCATGATCGACGACGAGCTGCTCGAACGCCGCAAACTCTTCGGCGCTCCGCGGAAGCCGGGCAACGACCTGCTCCGGCAATACGCCGGTCAGCATGCGATGCATTCCCTTGTCGGGATCGCAGACCGACATCGCCGCGAACGTATCACCGTGATAAGCATGCTGAAAACTCAAGAATCGCCGCCGACCCTGTACACCCTGATTAAGCCAGAACTGCACCGCCATCTTCATCGCAATCTCGACGGATACCGAACCGGATTCGGAGAAGAAGACGTAGTCGAGATCGCCAGGCAGTAGTTGCGCAAGGCGACGGCTTAGATCCTGAACCGGCTGATGTACCAGGCCGCCAAGCATGACATGGGGCACGGTTTCGAGCTGCGCGGCTACAGCAGCCGCGATATGCGGGTGGTTGTAGCCGTGGCAAGCCGTCCACCAGGACGATGTGCCGTCGACCAGAGATCGACCGTCCGCGAGATGGATGTGCACGCCCTCGGTCCGTGTCACCGTTTGCGGTACAGGTGCCGTCTGCATCTGCGAATAGGGCAACCAGAGATGGGACAAAGTCATGCGGAGATCTGCTATTACCGGGTTGCGCCAATACTAAGGACAGCCGGATGAACCGGCAACTCAGCCTGGCGTTGAAGGCGTCACAGCGTCGCGCAGCCCGGATCGGTATACTCGCGGCTGATCCGACGACTCATCGACTATGACAAAAATAACCTGCTTCAAAGCTTACGACGCCCGTGGCCGGGTTCCCGAGGAACTCAACGAGGAGATCGCCTATCGCATCGCACGAGCATATGCGAAGTTTGTCCAGCCGCAGCGTGTCGCCGTCGGTCGGGACATTCGGCTGTCGAGCGCCGGTCTGACCGACGCCGTCATACGGGGTCTTACGGACTCGGGCGTCGATGTCATCGATATCGGAATCGGCGGAACCGAACTCGTTTACTTCGCCACGTTTCACGAAAAATTTGACGGCGGAATCATGGTAACCGCGAGCCATAACCCGCCCGATTACAACGGCATGAAATTCGTCAGAGAGGAATCAAGGCCAATCAGCGCGGACACGGGATTGCAGGAGATTCGGGCGTTCGCCGAGCAGAACGAGTTCGCCGAGGCAGCCAGCAAAGGCTCCGTCACCGAGCTGGATATCCAATCCGACTATATTCAGCACCTGCTGTCCTACGTCGATACCGAGACGTTGTCGCCGCTGAAGATTGTCGTCAATGCCGGAAACGGCGGCGCCGGACCGATCGTCGACCTGCTGGAGCGCAGCCTGCCGTTCAAGTTCATCAAGCTACATCACGAACCCGACGGCACGTTCCCAAATGGCGTACCGAACCCGATGGTAGAGACCAACCGGCAGAGCACGATCGACCGAATCAAAGAAACGGGCGCCGATCTCGGCATCGCCTGGGACGGTGACTACGACCGCTGTTTTTTCTTCGACGAACAAGGCCGCTTCATCGAAGGCTATTACATTGTCGGCTTACTCGCCCAATCCTTCTTGAGTAGATCCCCCGGCGAACGCATCGTCCACGACCCGCGCCTGACCTGGAACACCCTCGAAGTTGTACAGCAGGCGGGTGGCGAGGCTGTTCAGAGCAAGTCCGGCCATGCGTTCATCAAGCAGACCATGCGCGAACACGACGCAGTCTACGGCGGAGAGATGAGCGCACACCACTATTTCCGGGACTTCTCTTACGCCGACAGCGGGATGATTCCGTGGCTGCTCGTCGCGGAGATCATGAGCCGTACGGATAAATCTTTGTCCGCGCTTGTCGATGCGCGCATGGCGCTGTTCCCGGCCAGCGGCGAGATTAATCGTAAAGTCGATGATGCCAATGAAGTTCTCGAGCGAGTAGAAAGCCTCTACGTCGAAGATACCGTCGCCGTAGATCATGTTGACGGCGTCAGCGTGGAATTCTCGGACTGGCGCTTCAACCTGCGCGCATCGAATACGGAGCCACTCGTGCGGCTCAATGTCGAGACGCGCAATGACCCCGAGCTCATGCGCAAACGAACCGCAGAGCTGCTGAAAACCGTGGGTGGAAAGCCCGGGTAAGTATCTGCGGGGAGCGATTCCGGATTCTCCTCTGACAGCCGCTGTGTCAGACTTAACAGAGCCTTCCGCCTGGAACTCGGTTTTTGCCTCAGGATTCTTTGCAGCAATTCGCCCGCGACAAGCTGGCTCAGTTGGATTCCCAACTTCTGAGACGGGAACTCGTGGTGACCGATCGCGTCGCCCCCGGAATCGGCCGACATGACGCTGGGAACCTTATATCGTTCGCCTGCAACGACTATCTCGGCTTATCACGGCACCCGGAAGTAATTCAGGCCAGCGAGGAGGCAACACGACGCCTTGGCGTCGGAGCCGGCGCGTCTCGGCTCGTTACGGGCAATCATTCGCTGTATCAACGCCTCGAGGCACAGCTCGCCACGCTTAAAGGCACCGAGGACGCAGTTGTCTTCGGTAGTGGTTACCTGACGAATATCGGCACAATTCCGGCGCTTGTCGGGCAACCCGATCTAATTTTGATTGACGAAGCCGGACACGCTTGCCTGCATGCAGGTGCCAGGCTCGCGAGAAGCCGCCTACTCACGTTCAGGCACAACGATATCGAACACGCCGCGGAGCTGCTGCGCGCGCACCGTGCCGAACACCGTTATTGCCTGCTGCTGACAGAAGGCGTGTTCAGCATGGACGGCGATCTGGCGCCGGTCGCCGCCTTGCTTGCGCTAGCGAACGAGCACGATGCCTGGCTCATGACTGACGACGCGCACGGCCTCGGCGTCGTCGGCGATGGCCGGGGTTCCAACGTCGATGCGGGTACTGCCCTGCCCGTGCCGCTGCAGATGGGAACGCTGTCCAAAGCCGTTGGCGCCTACGGCGGCTACCTGTGCACGAGTCGGGCGGTCGCCGAGTTAATACGGAACCGCGCGCGGAGCCTGATCTATACGACCGCCCTGCCCCCGGGGACGGTGGCGGCGGCGACGAAGGCGCTCGAGATTATCGCGACGGACAAGAGTCTAGTGCGGTTACCGCTTGAGCACGCGCAGCGCTTTACCGATCAGCTTGGATTACCGCCGGCGCAGAGCGCGATCGTTCCGCTCGTGCTTGGCAAGTCGGAACGAGTGCTCCAGGCCAGCGCGCAACTGGAGAGGGACGGCTATCTGGTTGTCGCGATCCGCCCGCCGACGGTCCCCGACGGCACGGCACGGTTACGCTGCACGTTCTCGGCGGCTCACCAGACATCTGACATCGAGGCGTTCGCGACTGCGGCGGCGAAAACGCTGACCGCGCCATGAGCCGGCTGTTCGTCAGCGCGTCGGGGACGGACATCGGCAAGACATTCGTTACCTGTGCGCTTATCACTCAGCTCAAGGCGGCGGGTTACAGCGTCGATGCGTTGAAACCTGTGGCGACCGGCTACGATCCGCTGCGACCCGAACTCGGCGATAGCGGTACGCTACTCACCGCACTCGGCCGGCGACCGGACACGACGGGGGTCGAGGCGATCACGCCGTGGCGATTCACGGCGGCGCTGTCGCCGGACATGGCCGCAGAACGGGAGCAGCGATCGATCCCTTTTCCACCACTCGTCGATTTCTGTGCCGAGCGTCGCAACGTGGACGTCACGCTGATTGAAGGCATCGGCGGCATCATGGTGCCGCTGACGTCCGCAGATACGGTACTCGACTGGATAGAAGCCCTGAACGGTCCGGTTCTACTCGTCGTCGGCAGCTATCTCGGCACCTTGAGCCACACGCTGACGGCGGTCGGCATGTTGCGCGCACGCGGTCAGAAACTCGCGGGCGTCATCGTCAATGAATCTGCTGAGCAGCCCGTTAGTCTGAGGGAGACGGCAGGCGCGATCGCGCGGTTCGTCGAGCCGACGCCGGTTACGGTGCTGCCGAGACTGCGCAGTTACGACGAGGCGCCCGATCTGCTACCGCTGATCGCGCCCTACTTGTAGCCAGAAACGAGCCGAATCGCAGATCCGGGCTGTTACACTCGAAAAAACGTCATTCGTGACATCGGCAATCAACGCTACACAACAGGGGATTAACCATGGATATCGCTTCGAATCGCACGCGTGCGGCGCTGGCAGCCGCTATGGTCGCCGTCATGATCGCAGGCTGTGAAACCGCGGCCACGGACTTCGAGTACGTCTATCTTCCCGGCACGGAACTAGAGTCCGGCGCGAATCTGCCATTCACGCCGGCAATTAAGGTACGCGGCGGCAATATCGTCTTTCTGTCCGGTATCACCGGCGCTCCGGTCCCGCACAGTCACCCCCATGTCCCGTCCGAATTCGATAATCTCAACTTCGATGCCACCGTCCAGACCGAGCAGGTCATGGAGCGGCTGCAGCAGACGGTCCGAGCGGCCGGCGGCGAGCTGAGCGACGTCATACAAGTAACTCGCTTCGTGAAGGACATTGGCGCGAACCAGGATGCGATTAACGAAGTGATGAACCGTTATTGGGGCGTTCACCGGCCCGCAAGCACGTCGGTCGAGATCGTGCGCCTGGCGACCGATCCGCGATTCATTCTCGAGGTAGAGGCCGTCGCCGTCATTCCCGACTGACCGAGCTCAGGGATCTTCGAAGTAGTTCTCGCAGTTATCGGCCTCAAGTTCTAACCCAGGCTGCCAGGTCCAGACGAGGAAGCCCGGCTTGTCGATCGGTTCCGTGAAATTCACCGGGTCGTAGGCCCAGAAGTCATAGACCAGCGTGTCGCCATCCGGCGTGAACCGCTCGACGATTTCGATCGCCGTAGTCTGCGGAACGCCCCACCATGGCGGTAGATCGAAGAACGGGTAACTGATCCGGTTGGTAGTCACAACCAGCGTCTCACCCTCCCACCGGCCGCGCGAATATCCTAGCGGCGTCGCTTCCATCTCACTCGGCTCGACTCCCGCGTTCATATGAATCAGTCGAGTCCGATTGTAGTTCTGCGAGCGAATCAAAATATCTTCACCGCTCTGCTCGAATTCAAGCGGCCGAGATCCCGCGATCGTTATGACTCGCGGCATGCCAGGAAGCGTGCACTCGAGAACCGGGTCGTCCTTGAGCGGGTCGTATGCCTGGTAGGCCGCCATCGCTTCCGGCGTCAACGGCGGCAGCTCGACTACGTCGTACGGCGTGCCGCCCGTCCAGATCCAGACACGGTAGATTCCCTCGGGTTGAACGAAATCTGCGGCGATCTCGGCTTCCGGCTCCTGGCTACCGCCGACGAAGTTCGCCGACCATCGCGGCCCGCCGCTCGTAAAGACCAGTTCGGGTCCGCTCGGCGCCACGATGTGCGCTAGCCTGAGCCAGGACTCGCGGCGGTCGGATCGCTGGCCCGCGGCCCTGACACGATCTCCTGCCTTGATATAACCATCGACCAGCCCCTCTCGCCGCACGGGTCCCGCGCCGGGACCTTCAAGCACCCAGTCCTCCTCCACGCCTTCGTCCGTCACAGATCTGACAGTGATCATGATATGAGGGTTTCGCCAGACGACCCGGATCACCTCGCCCTCGATCTCATGCATCGCGCCTGCGATGTACTCCACTCTCGAGTGGTGAGACGCAGCAATCGATGGCACCAACGCCGCCGCTAACAGAATAAAGAAAGGAGCCGGATTCGATTTCATATTAGTGCAGACCTTTCTAACGATTCTCCAGACGATTGTAGTCGAGTACACCGGATTCTAGAGGATACTGTCGCCGGTACGCGAGGTGAAATGTATCGCTATTAGCCCAGAACTCCGAATTCGTACGCCTGATTCCATATGCGTCCACCAGGCGCGAATAGTCTTCCTCAGACTGCAGCGCTGAAATGGCGTTGACGAACGCCGTCAGCTCGGCCTCGGCAACCACGTAAAATACGTTCGGGTAGTTACCGATAAATCCCGGTATCGCGCTCAGCGTGTCTTCAGCAGGAATACGATCCTTCCGCTCGCCGAACATAGAAGTGATATTGAGATGCTCATTGTTGTGCACCAGCGTTACGTACTGATCACCGCTCGCCGTCTGAATTCTGACGAACGCGGTCTGAGGCATCAGAGAAGCCGGAGTACCCAGCAGATGGTTCAGCCTTTCCAGTTCCGCGCGAATACGCGGATCTGAGATAGCCGCCAGCGTATGGCGGACCGGTAAGACCGCCTCCAATCGCTCCTGCAGGAAGCCGAACAGCTCCAGCTTTTCATCGTCCGTTCGATAATCGATATTCGGAACGGACTGATCCTCGAAAACCGGCAGCGTCATGTGTTCGAGCGCATCCTGTTCCACGCCGCGATACCAGAAATTACGCTCGCGGGCTCGAGCCGACTCCGGCAGCATCAGTAGGAAATTCGCCTCACCTTCCATTCGCAAGAAATCCATATAGAGGCGGGTCACCATCTGATGCCCGAAGTTTCCGTACACGTCATAACCCGCGACCAGCAGGTAGTGGATACGTTCCAGCAAGGAGTAACCAATCAGCCATGCGGTCTTCGGCGGTTCGCCGAGAAGACCCTGCTCGACTGTAGCGCTGTCAAAGTGGCGGAATATTGTCAGCGCGCTGTTCCGATTGACGCCACCTCCATTCCAGATGAGATCGAGATCGATCTGACCCTCTCCAGTCAGGATGTCCGATAAGAATTGATCCCGCTCCTGCAGTAGCGCCTGCTGCTGGGCCGCGAACCGGCGCCAGTGCCTTAGCGGATTGTAGATAGCTTCGGAACTCGCAGGAAGTTCCAGTATCTCGCTATGAGTCACGTAGAAATCGTCCGTCTCATCGATCGCCGGCTCGTCCGGATTCACGAAAAAAACCCAGAAGTGATCGTTGATGACGTTGAGTGCCACCGGCCCGCGGCAAACCGGACCCTTGATAAACCCCATGATCGTAAACTGCGCCTCGTCGAGCATGAATTTATAGCGCGAGCGAACCGGCAGATCCTGAAAGGTCAGAAAGGGATTTGACGCCGACGTCTCTTCGTAGGACGGCAGCTCGGTTACGTCATATTGCTCGTCGAGAAACAGCGACTGCCAGCGCCGCATACGCTCGCCGTCGAGTCGATAAGGCATATGGGTTTTCGCGACGATCGTCTCCGGATACTCGACGATTCGATAATAGACCCGCGGGACCTGTGGATCGTTATACGGCCGACGGGTCGCGATAAGCTCGATTGGGTCTCCGGGCGGCGTAGCGGAACGAACCAACTGAAAAAACTTTAACGGCTCTACCTCGGAGAAATACAGGTGTGCGGAAACGACGTGTTCGAAGATATACCGGCTCGTCAGTTGCTCCTGTAGCGAGTCACCGTTCAGGAATTGTTCCCAGCGATCGATATCGGGTTGGTAGACGGGATCCAACGGCGGTCGCGGCAGGTAAGTCGCTCCCTGGAGGACCCAGTTCATCAGCAGTCCTTGTTCCAACGCCGGCATGGCGGGTAACGCATACGGCATGCCCCACAAGGGCTTCGACTCGGCGTAGGCGCCGAACGTCTCGGGCTTCGGACAGACCTGGGCGCGATTCAACGACAGATCGAAACTGTCCGGCAGTTGCTCGACGTTCGGCAACGGATTGTCCTGCTTCAGCCTCAGCATCTGATACAGGACACCGGCTTCTCGGTTCGCCGCCGGCGAATCGTCGAACTCGTTCAATACCGGGAAAAAACCCATCTCTCGCCATTCGGCTGTGGAGTGGGCATCCTGAAACAATCGAGTCAGCGGCGCCTGTCTAAGACGGCCCGCGCTGTAGACCTTCTGCGCAGAGGCCCCGCGCTCGATGCCCTCGATCGAACTCATCTTCAGCTGGCACTGAGCGTCATAACAAGCGTGGCAAACGACACAGCGTTTATCGATCACCGGTTTGACGGTAGACCAGAAATCGATCGCTTGCGGCGGCAGGCTCTCGACGACGCGCTCGCGTGGTTCGACCTCGCCAAAACGCTGTTCGAGTTGGATCGCCCCAATCGCGGCGCAGCCGCCGGCGAAGGCGATGGCCGCCAGGCCGTACAGTCGCTTGTGACTCATTGATTCTCCGCGTCGTCGCTACGCTCGTAGGCTACGCGGATTGACGATTAGTCTTCGCGACCCACCAAACGATACATTTCAGCTCCAAGAGCACTACCGATTATGGGTGCGAACCAGAACAGCCACAACTGACAGACGGCCCAATCTCCGATAGAAGCTACTCCTCGAGCGGCTCGACCATAATCGCCAGTGCCTCGGCGTAGGTCAGCTGCACGACGTCCCCGGTATTGAGCCCGCGAGAAAACTCACGTCCCTCCTCGGTCTGTACGTCGATAGCCTGGAGTCGTCCGTCCGGTCCGCGGAATGTGGCCGATCTACCGTCCGGTCCGATCGATTCAATCGTCACCATGATGGTCGACATGGTTCCAACGGCGGCGCCCGGTTGCGCACCCTCTTCGGCGCGGACCGCGCCGACTGATACGTCCGTAACCGGTGACGCCACCTCGGCGCCTGTAAGAGTCGCGATATAGGTTTGCTCGTAGACAACTCGCAGCGTGTCGCCGACCTCGACCTGCGCCAGGTTGCGCACCTCCGGCCCGGCTTCGATCGTCGTTAAATTGCCCTGAGGCCCACGCATCGTAACGAGTCTCAGCTCCTGATCGACGGCGATGATCGTCGCAGAGATCTCCTGCGTCTCCGATATCTGAACACTTTCCTGTGCGCTCGCGCTGGTGGCAGCAAGCGCTGCCACCAGGCTTAGCCAGACGCAGGTTATCCGGGGGTATGTCATTGAAATAGTTCGCATGTCTCTATCCTCTCTATCTGATTTTTCTTTAAGTTACGTTCAATATCGACAGTGTGTCGATTAGCGAAAGACACCGGGCACGTTCGGCACTTCTGCCTCTTCGACTGCTAGATTGATTTCGACCCGATCCAGCACTCCGTTAAAAACGAAGGGGTCCGAGTACAGCGTAGAAACCTGGGTCCCGGTATCCCGGCCAACATCGAACGTCTCCGCCAGCGAGTAGGTGCTGATATGCATCGTCGGCATCTCAACTTCCTCTACCTTCTCGCCGTTGACGTACAACTCACCTATCCCGCCAAATTCATGCGTCTTAATGAAGTTGAACATCAAATCGGTCGGTCCTCTGGGCAGTCGCGGTGACCTCAGTATGTAGTGCACGCCATCCAGGTAGTTGTAGTCGTAGTACAGGCGGTTGTTCATAATGAACAACGTAAAGCCGCCCGTCATTCCACCGACGGCGGCTATCACACCTTCCTCGCCGCCCTGCAGGTCGATCGTCGTCTCGATGGTATGCGATCGATTCTTCACCGGCGCGGACGCTTTCTCCCCGATACGGGTCGCGCCGGGAGCAAAATAGATAAACTCCGTCTGATCACCGAAAAGAATATCCTGTGTACCTGCGAGACGGGCAAGCATGTCGTCGTAGAGCGGGTAGACATTATATTTCCACGCCTCTTCGTCGAACATCGCGATCAACTCTGCCAGCTTCTCCGGGTTCTGCTCGGCCAGATTGGTGCTCTCGGAGAAATCCTCGGCAACGTGGTACAGCTCCCATTCGTCTTCTTCGAAAGGCAGGGTAACGTTTATTTCCCACGGCATCCGGTTCGCATGCAAGGTCACGGCTTTCCAGCCGTCGGCCCACATGGCGCGGTTGCCGAACATCTCGTAATACTGGCGCTCCTTCTGATTCGGCGCGTCTGCATCGTCGAACGCGTAGGCCATCGAAACGCCGTCCATGGGTTGCTGAGGCACGCTGTCGTAGACCTCCGGCACTTCAACCCCTGCCGCTTCCATGATCGTAGGCGCAATATCGCTTATGTGATGATACTGGGAGCGGATCTCGCCTCTCGCCTCGATGCCGTTTGGCCAGTGAACAACGAGATGATCCTGCTGCCCGCCACGGTGTTCGCTTTGTTTGAAATAACGGAACGGCGTGTTGCCCGCCATGGCCCAGCCGGCGTGGTAGTGCGGGTAGGTGTTCTCGCGGCCCCAGTCCTCCAGATTGGCGAGGCTGGCCTCCAACGGGGTCTGTAATCCATTCAGCACATAGGTCTCATTGAACGTTCCGGCCAGACCGCCCTCGCCGCTGGCGCCGTTGTCCGATGTGACAAAGATCAAGGTGTTGTCGAGTTCGCCGATTCGCTCCAGCTCCGCTACGACCCGGCCGATCTGGTGATCGACCCATTCCATCTGGGCGGCGAATACCTCCATCTGCCGTGCGTAGAGCTCACGCTCGTTCTCCGGCAGCGAATCCCAGGCCGGAATTTCGTCGATGCGCCCCGTGAGCTCCGTGTCCGGCGGCGCAATACCGAGTTCGATTTGTCTCGCCAATATTTGCTCGCGGGCGACATCCCAGCCCATATCGAACTGACCGGCGTAGTTATCGATATAGCTATCGGGCGCATGATGCGGCGAATGCATGGAGCCGGATGCCCACAACATCATCAACGGCAGATCGGGCTTGATGGACTTATGCCCGGTGATCCATTCGATGGCGCGGTCGGCGAGATCCTGATCGAGGTGCGCGGACTTGCGATAAGGCTCCGGGCTGTGATCGTTCCACATGACCGGCACGAACTGATGCACGTCCGCCGCCATAAACGTATAGGCGTGCTGGAATCCCTCACCACTGGGCCAGCGATCGAACGGCCCGACCTGCGAAACCTCGTACAGGGGGGTGTGATCCCACTTGCCGAGCGCGTAATTGATATAACCGGCTTCGGCTAAATAGTTCGCGACCGATTTCGCCGACTCCGGCATGATGGCGTTGTAACCGGGAAAGCCCATCGCCGTCAGCGCGTGGCTGCCTAAGCCAATAGAATGTGGGAAACGCCCGGCCATCAAGCTCGCTCGCGATGGCGAGCACAGCGCCGTCGTATGGAAGTTGTTGAAGCGCAGGCCGTTGTCGGCCAGCGCGTCGATATTAGGCGTCTCGATCAGACCACCGAAACTGCCAACCTGAGAGAATCCCACGTCATCTAGGAGAAATATGATGATGTTCGGCGCGCCCTGCTCAGGCACTACCTCGGGCGGCCACCACTCCTGCGAGTCCTCGTATCTTTCGGCGATGACGCCGCCGAAGCCTTCGACGGTTTTCGTCCGGACCCCCGATGAAGCCTCGTCCTGGGCCAGGGAATAAGGCGACATGGCAACTGCTGCAGCGAGCACGGCGCCGATAGCTACAGATCTAAGTGTTCTCATTTGGAGACTCCTGCATACATTTGACTGACCGTCAGTTTATCGGCCCTGCACGGCCGAAACATGCCCTATCGCGCCACTTTGTCCGTGGAGGTACCGGCCCCGGTAGCTATCGCTGCGACTTAGGGCGGGCCACCGTACTAAAGGATTCTTAATGGAACGCCGCTCCGGCGTGGTCTACTAT
>Ga0255049_10000660_pt1 | contig 20726 bp, 22 predicted proteins | sample JV7_2_3_MG_FD_183615 | JGI IMG/M metagenome (GOLD analysis project Ga0255049, IMG submission 183615) | Seawater microbial communities from Jervis Inlet, British Columbia, Canada - JV7_2_3 | ecosystem: Environmental > Aquatic > Marine > Inlet | place: Canada: British Columbia | collected 2016-10-06
ACCGCGGCGACCGGCTCACCGACATAGCGAACCCGGTCGAGGGCCAGGGCATGTTCGTCCTGACTGACGGGGAGGATCCCGAACGCGATCGGGAGGTCAGCACCGGTGAGCACGGCATGGACGCCGGGGAGGGCCTCGGCCGGCGACGGGTCGATGTGGCTGATCTCGGCATGAGCCACCGGGCTGCGCAACAGCCTGCCAGTCAGCGTCCCGGGAAGCTTCAGATCGTCCGCGTACCGCAGCCTGCCCGCGGTTTGCACCCCGGCGTCCGTGCGGGGAAGAGGAGCGCCGACGGCGCCAGGGGATGGGGAACCGCTCACGGTGCCGCCAATCGCTTCCCAGCAATCTGGACCGCTTCGATGATCTTGTTGTAGCCGGTACACCGGCAGAGGTTCCCCGCCAGCGCATCCCGAACGGCATCCGTCGTGGGACTGGGATCGGCATCGAGGAGTGCCTTGGCCGACATGAGCATGCCAGGGGTGCAGTATCCGCACTGAGCGGCCGAACGCTCGGAAAACGCCTCCTGCAGCGGGTGCTGGACCGCGCCGCGTGCGAGTCCTTCGACCGTCGTGATCTCACAGCCCTCGACCATCACGGTCGGAGTGAGACAGGACAGTCGGGGACGGCCGTCGACGAGCACCGTGCAGGCACCGCACTCCCCCACCTCGCACCCGTGTTTGGTCCCAGTGAGGTCGAGGTCCTCCCGCAACACCTCGAGCAGCGTTCGCTCGTCAGCCGAGATCAGCCGGCGCAAATCGCCGTTGATGCTCAGGCTGAGGACGCGCTCGCTCATTGCGCGAGGCTAGCCCCACGGGTCTGCCGGACGTAGGCGGTGCCCTCCGCGAGACGGCGCGCCGTGCGGTCGTAGGCGGCGTGGTCGACGACCCACGCGTCGCCGTCATGGTGCACCTTGACACCGACCCGCATCGTGCCGCTCGTGTGGCCGATGACGAGGGCGCCTTCACGTGATCGGGCGGCGACTCGGTGCACCGTCGTCCCCGGGATGCTGGCGGCGACCGCAGTGCACGCCCCAGCCGTTCCCGGATAGGCCTTGTGGAGCATCGGCGGGCGTCCCCCGATGACCCTCGCCAGCAGGTCGAACGAGGCGGCATCTACGTTCTCGCCGGACGAGAAGCTCACGTAACCAGCAGGCGGCGCCACGAGGCACGGGATCGGGGTCAGCCCGTCGGGGGCCATGCCGAGCACATCCGCCGCAGCCGTCTTCACCGCAGCCACCGCATCAAGCTGCTCGGCAGTCAGGTCCTTGGGGCCTTCGGTGCCCGCCATCCCGACGTCCTCAGCTGCCACGAAGACGCACAGGTTCGCCAGGTCGACGATCGACGCCGCGACCGGCCCGATCGTGGTGGCGAGCACGATCTCGGGCCCGCCCGTCGGAAACAGGGATCCCGTGATGCCACCTGCCGTCCTGCTGTAGTCGAGGGCGATCGGCGCCCCTGAGCCGGGAACGCCATCGATGACGGCATCGCCGTCGACGACGGCACGCCCTGCGCGTACCGGCACCTCTGCGATCAGCACCCGATCGGTGTTCGTGTTGTGAATTCGCACCGTCGTCACCGGCTCCACCGCAGCCACCAGACCCTCGTCCACCGCGTAGGCGCCAACCGCTGCCGAGCAGTTTCCACAGTTGATGTCGTAGTCGACCACCGGCTCACTGATGCTGACCTGTCCGAACGTGTAGTCGACATCCGCGTCCGGGTCGGTCGGTGGGTCGATGATCGCCAGCTTGCTCGTGAGGATGTCGGCACCTCCGAGGCCATCGATCTGACGCGGATCGGGGCTGCCGAACAGCCCGAGGATCACGGCATCGCGATCCGGTCCAGGCTCCGGGAGGGACTCCCCAGCCAGGAACACCGCCTTGCTCGTTCCTCCTCGCATCATCACGAAGGGCAGGGGTACCTGTCCCATCACTTCACCAGGATCTGGACGGTGCACGCTGCTCCCTCGATACCGACGGCCTTTCCGCCGCGACAGTGGGCCAGGCCGACCCGGGCACCTTCGATTTGCCGGTCTCCCGCCTCACCGCGCAACTGGCGGACGACCTCGACGACCTGGGCGACACCGGTGCCCCCGAGGGGGTGCCCCTTGCCGAGCAGCCCGCCGCTGGGATTGACGGGAAGGCGCCCGCCGAGCGAAGCCTCACCACGCTCGACCGCTGCCGGGTACTCGCCCTGGGGAAACAGACCGAGCCCCTCGACCCGCAGCACTTCAGCGATGCTGAAGCAGTCGTGCACCTCGGCGAAGTCGACGTCCCCGGGACCGACGCCTGCCCGCTCGAAGGCGTCATTCGCCGTGTCGCGGGTCAATGGCTCGAACGTCATCGACGTCGGCTCCACATCGACGGTCCCGGTGCGCAAGGTCGAGGCCGCCAGTCGGATGGCTCGACCGTTCCCCAAACGCTCGGCGACGTCCCCACTCACGAGGATCGCAGTCGCCGAGCCGTCGGTGACCGGCGAGCAGTCGAGCAAGTTGAGCGGGTCCGCGATGGGGCGAGACGCCAGCACGTCGTCGACGGTGATCGTCTTCCGGAAGTGCGCCAGCGGGTTCATCGCCGCGTTCTGCTTGTTCTTCACGGCAACCATGGCGAGCTGCTCGCGGGTCATGCCGAACTCTTCCATGTACCTCCGGGCACGCATGGCGTAGACACCGGGCATCGTGGCGCCGACGGCGGCTTCCGGATCGCTCTTGTCCGGCGTCAGGGCGCCGGCGAAGCGGTTGGTGAGGTGCTCGGTCCCGATGGCGGCGACGACGTCATGCTCACCTGCTCGGATCGCCAGCGACGCCTCCCGGATCGCGGTCGCCCCGCTGCTGCAGGCGTTCTCCACATTGGACAGGGGGAGCCCGGCCAGCCCGACCTGGGCCAGGATCCGCTGGCCCGTGACCATCCCCTGGAACACGTGCCCGCAGTAGGCGGCCTCCACCAACCGGGGGTCGATGCCGGCGTCAGCGATCGCCTCGGTCAACGAAGACGCACCGAGGTCAGCTGCGGTCTTGTCCGGGTGCTTGCCGAATTGGGTCATGCCGACCCCGAGCACGTAGACGTCGGTCACGATGTCACCTCCGGTCGGAAGCGGTAGCCAAGCACGGGATTGCCGTCACCGTCCGTGCCGAAGGGCTCGACGGCCAGCTCCACCTCCATGCCAATCGCCAGGTCATCGGGTTCGGCGGCGATCTGGCCCATCACGCGGACGCCTTCGGGAAGATCCACGTACCCGAGGGCATAGGGGACCGCGAACGCCGGAGTCGATTGCCGAATCACGGTGTAGGTGTAGACGGTCCCCGATCCTGTCAGGCGCACGGTCTCCAGGTCGCTGCTCAGACAGCCGGAGCAGGCCTGGCGGATCGGGAAGAAGTGGGCGCCACACGAGCGGCAGCGGCTCCCCAGCAGATGGCCCGTGCCGTCGGGCTCGATCTCCAGTTCGCCCGGCCGGAACGACTCCGGGGCCGGGGCGACCTCCGGGGCGACCTCCGGGGCGACCTCCGGGGCAACATCGTGTGCGGTCACTGCTCCTCCTCCATGCCGCGGCCACCCCGGGTCGGGGAACCGTCCGGCCGTTCGGTCGTTTCACCGCAGTGTCTCGCCGCGGCTGGAGCCGCGTCAATGAGCCAGATGCTCCATTTCCCCAATGCAGCGGCCCCAGAAGTCCTCGTGCTGGCGGGGCCGGGGGGACTCCGCGTGATGGATTCGCACCAGGAAAATGATGCAAGGGTCGGATTGTGCCCTCCCTCCCCGGGTGAGAGCCTGAACCCAACCGAACGGCCGGACGGGAGCCGTGCGGGCGACGCCGGAACGGAGACGCCTCGAGCGTCGATCGGAGGAGGACCGCAGTGAGCGACACCACGCCGCAGAACCACGAATTGCTGTACGACTGGAACCTGCTCGGCGAGACCGAGACCCCTCCCTTCCCGGTGGAGCTCGACGACGAGACCCTGCGCGACGGGCTGCAGAGCCCCTCGGTGCGCCAGCCGACGCTCGACGAGAAGATCGAGATCCTCCACGGCATCGCCTCGCTCGGGATCACGGCAGCCGACATCGGCTACCCGGGCGCCGGCACCCAGATGCTCGAAGACGTCGTGGGCCTCGCCAAGGAGATCGAGGGAGCCGACCTCGACATCGCTCCGAACTGCGCAGGACGCACGACCGAGCACGACATCCTCCCCATCGCCGATGCCCAGCAGCGGTCGGGCGTCGCCATCGAGGCCTCCATCTTCCTGGGCTCCAGTCCGATTCGGCAGTTCGTCGAAGGATGGGAAGAGGGCTTCTTGGAGCGCACCACCGCTGCGGCGATGGCCCTCGCCCGCAAAGAGGACCTCGAGGTCATGTTCGTGACGGAGGACACGACCCGCGCCAAGCCGGAGGATCTGCGCCGGGTGTACACCACCGCCATCGAGGCCGGCGCCCGTCGCATCTGCTTGTCGGACACGGTGGGCCACGCCACTCCGTGGGGCGTGCGCATGCTGATCCGCTTCGCCCGCAAGCTCGTGACCGAGAGTGGCGAAGACGTCAAGATCGACTGGCACGGCCACCGCGACCGCGGGCTCGACATCGTCAACTCGCTCGTCGCCCTGACCGAGGGCGCCAACCGAGTGCACGGATGCGGCCTCGGTATCGGGGAGCGGGTCGGGAACACGGCGATGGACGGTCTGCTGGTCAACCTCAAGCTGATGGGCTGGATCGATTCGGACCTGTCTGGACTCCCTGCGTACTGCGACGCCGTGTCGCGTGCCACCGACACCCCCCTGCCGCCGAATTGGCCTGCCGTCGGCAAGGATGCCTTCGAGACGAGCACAGGCGTGCACGCCGCAGCCGTCCTCAAGGCGATCCGCACCGGGGACAGCTGGCTCGCCAACCGTGTGTACAGCGGAGTTCCGGCCGATCAGCTGGGTCGTACGCAGGCAATCACGGTCGGCCCGATGAGCGGCCAAGCCAACGCCGTTGCCTGGCTCGAGATGCGCGGACTGTCCTGCGACGAGGCGACGATCGCCACCATCATGGATGCCGCCAAGGCATCCGATCACGTCCTGTCCGAAGACGAGATCTATTCCCTCATCGGTACGGCCGGGTGACCACGGGGACCGCACCCGCGAGCACCAGAACGCTGCTCTCCGGCAACGAGGCCATCGCGCGCGGCGCTCACGAGGCAGGCGTCCTCGTCGCCGCCGGATACCCGGGTACCCCGAGCACGGAGATCCTCGAGGCCCTCGCTTCCCGCACCGACATCGACGTGCGTTGGTCGCCCAACGAGAAGATCGCGCTCGACGTTGCGATGGGCGCCTCGCTCGGCGGCGTGCGTGCCCTGGCGACCATGAAGCACGTCGGGCTCAACGTGGCTGCGGACACGTTCATGACCGCGGCGTACACCGGCGTGGGCGCCGGGCTCGTGATCGCCTGCGCAGACGATCCCGGCATGCACAGCTCGCAGAACGAGCAGGACAACCGGTTCTACGCCCGGTTCGCCGGTGTTCCGCTCCTCGAGCCGGCGAACAGCGCTGAGGCCAAGGAGTACACCAAGGCGGCCTATGCCATTTCGGAGGAGTTCGACACCCCGGTGCTGGTGCGCACCACGACGCGGGTGGCGCACAACCGTGGCATCGTCGAGCTCGCCCCCGTCGAAGCCCATCCCGCCACCGGGTTCGAACGCGACCCCCGCAAGTACGTGATGATTCCTGGCCACGCTCGGCTCCGCCGCCCCGTGCTCCTGGAACGCCTCGACCGGCTCACCCGATACGTAGAGGACGGAGCGCTGGTCACCGAACACGCAGGTGACGGTGCCGTCGGCGTCGTGACCGCGGGGATCGCCTACCACTACGTTCGCGAGATCCTCCCCGAGGCCGCTGTGCTGAAACTGGGTATGAGCCACCCGGTACCGCTCGAACGCATCGCGGCATTCGCCGCCACCGTCGATCGCCTCTTCGTGGTCGAAGAGCTCGATCCCTACCTCGAGGATGCCATCCGCGCCGCCGGGATCCCGGTGGCAGGCAAAGAGTTCTTCCCGAGAGCAGGAGAGCTGAGCCCGGACGCGGTACGCGCCGGTTTCGCCAGAGCACGCGTCGTCGCTCCCGCGGAGGCCGTGGAGGATCCCCCAACCACCGTCACCAGGCCCCCCCTGCTGTGCCCCGGATGCCCGCACACATCGCCGTTCGTGGCGCTGAAGCGGATGGGCGCCGTCGTCGCAGGAGACATCGGGTGCTACACCCTGGCCGCCCTCGAGCCACTGAGCGCCATGGACACGTGTGTGGCCATGGGGTCGAGCATCGGCATGGCGGTGGGCCTGGCCGCATCCGGCGGATCGGAAGCCCCTGTGGTCGCCACAATCGGCGACTCGACGTTCCTCCATGGAGGCGTCGCAGGGCTCATGGACGCCGTCTACAGCGACGCCGACATCACGGTGCTCATCCTGGACAACGGGACGGTCGCGATGACAGGAGGCCAGGAGCACCCGGGAACCGGGACGACGCTCCAGGGTGAAGATGCCAGGCCTGTCGACCTCGTTGCCCTCTGCCGTGCGGTAGGTGTCGACGACGTCTCCGTCGTGGACCCGTACGACGTTGCCGGCACGCACAGGACCCTGGAGCGAGCGATGGGTCACAAGGGCCCATCGGTGGTGATCACGAACCGCCCATGCGTCGAGGCCCCGCGCAAGGTGCGCGACCGACCATTTGCCGTGGACGCACAAGCGTGCACCGCATGTCAGGCGTGCATGACACTCGGGTGTCCCTCGATCGTGTGGACAGAGGACCGCTACGAGGGCCGCCGCAAGGTCGACATCGACCCGATCACCTGCACCGGCTGCACCGTATGCGTGCAGCTGTGCACCCCGAGGGCCATCTCACCGATCCTGGATTGGGGAAACGGTCGTGGCTGAGACCCGAGGGCTCATGCTCACCGGTGTCGGCGGCCAGGGTGTGATCCTCGCCAGCATGATCGCCGCAGACGCCTTGATGCGTGCCGGGCACGACGTGAAGCAGAGCGAGGTTCACGGCATGGCCCAGCGCGGCGGATCGGTGTTCAGCCACATCCGCTTCGGGCCCAAGGTGGAGAGCCCGCTGGTGCCCCTGGCCAGCGCAGAGGTGATGGCTGCGTTCGAATGGGCAGAGGCCCTGCGGTGGATGCAGTACGTTCGCAAGGGTGGTGCCGTCGTCGCAGACGTGCGCACCGTGATCCCGCCTGGGGCGTGCGTCGACAAGCGCACATGGGCCACCACCTACCCATCGATCGACGGCGAGATCCTCCACGATCGCGAGGTGAAGGCGCACCTCATCGACGCCACGACGCTGGCGGCCGATCTGGGCAACATTCGTGCCGCGAACAGCGTCGTGCTCGGCGCGGCTGCCTCGTTCCTCGACATCGGAGACGCCCACTGGGAGGAGGCGATCGCCCGCTTCGTTCCCTCGGGGACCGAGGACATCAACCTTGCCGCGTTCCGCGCAGGGCGGGAGGCTCCGCAGGCGACGCTCGGAGCGCCCGCGTCCGACGTAAGGGAGGTTGCTCCCCTTGCGACGATCGAGGTCCGTCACGACTGGTGCAAGGCTTGCGACATCTGTTCGCGAGTGTGCCCCGAGTACTGCCTGGCGATCCAGGATGGAACCCTCCACGTCACCGCACCGGAACGATGCACCGGCTGCCGCCTGTGCGAGATGCTCTGTCCCGACTTCGCCATCGCCATCGGGACCGCACAGCAGGTGGCGACATGACCACTGCGCAGCTCATCCAGGGGAACGAGGCCTGTGCCCTCGGGGCCGTGGCGGCCGGGTGTCGCTTCTACGGCGGCTACCCGATCACGCCATCGTCCGAGATCGCCGAGTTCATGGCGAGGCGCCTTCCCGAGATCGGCGGCGTGTTCGTCCAGATGGAGGACGAGATGGCCTCACTGGCCGCCGCCATCGGCGCATCGGTCGCCGGGATGAAGTCGATGACCGCCACGAGCGGGCCGGGTTTCTCGCTGATGCAGGAGCACATCGGCTACGCCACGATGGCTGAGATTCCCTGTGTCGTGGTGAACGTGATGCGCGGCGGACCGAGCACAGGTCTGCCCACATCTCCGGCTCAGGGCGACGTGATGCAGGCGCGCTGGGGAACCCACGGCGACCACCCGGCAATCGTCCTCGCTCCGGCGTCTGTCGGTGAGGTGTTCGACCTCACCGTGCGGGCCTTCAACCTGGCCGAGCGGCTCCGCATGCCCGTCATCGTGCTGTACGACGAGGTCATCGGTCACACCCGCGAGAGCGTCACCCTCCCGGAGGCGGTCGACTCGTGGGAACGGTCGGCTCCGAGCGCACCCCCGGACGGGTTCCTCCCCAAGGCGGCCGGACCAGACGGGGTGCCCACGTTTCCGGCGTTCGGGGAGGGCTACCGCTTCCACATCACAGGCCTCACCCACGACGAGCGAGGCCTCCCGACCTCAGAGGGTCCGACGGCGGGTGCCCTCCTGGAACGCATCCACGCCAAGGTCGATCGAGCCACCGACGACATCGTGGCCGTCGAGCGGTTCCTGCTCGACGATGCCGAGGTCGCCTTCTTCGCCTACGGGGTGGTGGCCCGTGCCGCCAAGGCCGCGGTGATGCAGGCGCGCGAGCGTGGCCTCCGGGTCGGGCTGCTGCGCCCGATCTCGCTGTGGCCCTTCCCCACCGAGGCCGTCGCCGCCGCCGCGGGCACAGTCGAGCGTCTGATCGTCGCCGAGATGAACCTCGGCCAGATGACGCACGAGGTCGAGCGGGCAGCCGCCGGAGCGACCACCGTGGCACGCCACCTCCGAGCAGATGGTGAGCCGATCACGCCAGAAGAGCTGCTCGACCTCGTCGCGACTCCAGTGTCAGGACGACCGGTGCCAGGAGGAACATCGTGACCGACGTCAGGACCTACCTTCGGGAATGGGCGATGCCTCACGTGCTGTGCCCCGGATGCGCCCACGGCATCATCCTTCGCGCCTTCCTCGAGGCCGTCTCCCGACTCGAGCTCGATCCGGACAAGCTGGCCCTCGTCGCCGGAATCGGATGCAGCAGCCGTCTCATCGGCTACGTCGACTTCTGCACTTTGCACGCGACCCATGGCAGGGCTCCGGGTTTCGCCACAGGGATCAAGCTGGCCAGGCCCGAGATGGACGTCGTCGTGCTGACGGGAGACGGCGACGGCCTTGCCATCGGTGGGAACCACCTCATCCACGCCGCCAGACGCAACGTCGACCTGACGTGTCTCCTGCTCAACAACTCGATCTACGGCATGACCGGGGGCCAGGCGGCGCCCACGACCCCGGAAGGGGCGACGGCGTCGACGGCACCTGCCGGCACGGTTGAGTCCCCCTTCGATTCCTGCAAGCTGATGATCGGAGCGGGCGCCACGTTCGTCGCCAGGGTCTTCGCTGCCGAACCGCCGGCGATGACGGACGTGATGGCTGACGCCATCTCCCACCACGGCTTCTCCTTCGTCGAGGTGGTGAGCGACTGCCCCGAGTCCTTCGGGCGCTACAACGGGCTGGGGACTCCCGCCGACATGCTCGCCGGCATGATGCGGCGCGAGCCCGGGGTGTCCGACCCGCTGCGGGTGAAGGCCTTCGTACCCCACCTCCCCGCTCCGGACGATATCCCGGGACTGGCGACCGGCGTTCTTCATCGCGAGGAGCGACCCGTCTTCACGGGCCGTCCCACCTCATGATCGGCACGCTCACGACCGGAGGACTCACGACAGCCAGAATCGAGATTCGTCTCGCCGGCGCAGGCGGCCAGGGCCTGGTCACCGCGGGGCGCATCCTGGCAGAGGCCGCGATCCGCTCGGGGAAGACGGCAACGCAGACGCAGGTCTACGGCCCCCAGTCTCGGGGTGGCGCCAGCCGATCGGATGTCGTGATCGCCGATGCTGCCATCGACTACCCCCTTGCCGACCACGTCGACGTGCTCGTCGCCCTCAGCCCCGCAGCCTGTGAACGCTACGAGCCGGAGCTGTCGCCCGAAGGTGTGTTGCTCGCAGACGCCCACGCCACCAGCGCAGGGACCCGTCCCGGACACACCGTCGCCATCGTCGACGCCGCCAGGAGCATCGCCGGCAACCCGGTCGTGGCCGGGGTCGTGGCCCTCGGCGCCCTCCAGGCGCTCACCGGCGTGGTCGACCGGGCCGAGCTCGAAGCCTCCCTGGAGGCCCGGGTCGCCAGCCGCCATCGCGCAATGAACATCGCCGCGCTCGCTGCGGGTATCCGGCTCATCGAGGAACCCCGATGACGATCACCGGTCGGGACACCCGGGACCGCATCCTGCGCGAGGCCGCATCCCTGTATCGGAGGAACGGCTTCCACGGAACCAGCATGCAGGACCTTGCAGACGTCGTCGGGATCACGAAGTCGAGCCTGTACCACCACTATCCGAGCAAACAGGCGCTGCTCGCAGAGATCGTCGAGGCCACCATGGAGCGGGTCGGCCCGCAGGTGCGATCCGCAGCCGAATCCGATCGGCCGGCCGGCGAACGGCTGCACCTCGCGGTGCGCCTCCACACCGTGGAGGCCATCCGCGACCAGGATGCCGTTGCCTGCTTCATCGAGGAGGGCCGCCACCTCGCTCCGACGTATCTCGAGGCACATGTCGCCAAGCGGGACCGCTACGAGCGGTACTTCCGGCGCATCATCGAAGAAGGGGTGGACTCCGGGGAGTTCCGCCCGCTCGACGTGCCGCTGACGGCCATGGCCATCCTTGGCCTATGCAACTCGGTCGTCCGTTGGTTCCGACCGGAAGGGGACCACACCCCCGAAGAGATCGCAGATGAGTTCGCCGATCTCGCGGTACGCGGGATGGCCGCGGAAACCAGCACCGTGATGTGGGAGGCGGGACATGACCGGGGCGCTTGATGGACTCCGCGTCCTCGACCTGTCCCAGGGCGCAGCAGGCCCGACGTGTGCCATGTACCTCGGTGAAATGGGGGCAGACGTCATCAAGATCGAACCGCCTGGTGGCGAGTGGGGCCGGGGGCTGGGACCACCGTTCGTTGCCGGCGCAGCCGCCGCCTTCTTGGGAATGAACCGCGCCAAGCGCAGTGTCGTCGTCGACATGAAGCACCCCGCAGGCGCCGGCGTGGTGCTGCGCCTTGCCGACCGGTGCGATGTGGTCTTGGAGAGCTTCCGCCCCGGGGTAGCCGACCGCCTCGGGATCGGCTACGACGCCGTCAGTGCACGGAACCCGGCGGTCGTGTACGCCGCGATCTCGGCGTTCGGCCAGGAGGGGCCGTGGCGCATGCGCCCCGGCGTCGACGGCATCGCCCAAGCGATGAGCGGCATCATGAGCGTCACCGGAACCGCGGACGGTCCTCCGGTCAAGGTCGGCGTTCCCGCAGCCGACATGGCAGGCGGTGTCTTTGCCTCCCAGGCGATCCTCGCCGCGCTGTTCGTGCGCGAGCGCCACGGCACCGGCCAGCGCGTCGACGTGTCCCTCCTCGATGCCCTCCTCGCCTTCCAGGTGGTGCCGCTGTCCATGTACCTGGCTGGGGGTACTCCGCAGCGCCTCGGGAGCGCTGCTCCGTATGCCGCACCCAACGAAGCATTCCCAACCGCGGACGGACACGTGATGGTCGCCGCCTACACCGCCAAGCGGTGGCCTGCCCTGTGCTCCGTGCTCGGGCTCCCCGAGCTGGCCACAGACGAGCGGTTCGACACCAACGAGAACCGCGTGCGGAGCCGGCCGGAGCTCAACGAGATCCTCGATGCCCGGTTCACCGAACGGTCCACGGCGGAGTGGATCGCACTCCTCGACGAGGCGGACATCCTGTGCGGTCCGCTCCTCACCTATGAGCAGCTGCTGGCCGAGGAGCACGTCGCGGACGGTGATTCCATCGTGACGGTCGCCCACGAAGCGACCGGTGAGATCCGCGCCCCGGCGGGACCGGCGCGCATGAGCGGCCACGAGCGGGGCACGGCAGGCCCGCCGCCGCCGCTCGCAGGTGAGCACACCACGGAGGTGCTCGCAGAACAGGGATTCGACGAAGCAGAGATCGCGAGCCTGATCGACCGCGGGGTCGTGGCGCTCGCCTCCGGATAGGAAGACACGACGATGCAGACCGTGGAGGAAACGATGGAAGAGACGGTCCTCTGGGAGCGAGAAGACGGTGTAGCCGTGGTCACGCTCAACCGACCCGAGGCGATGAACGCACTGACCGTTGGGATGCTCGAGACACTCGGGCACATCCTCGACGAGATCGACGCCGACCCCGAGGTCCGCGCCCTCGTGCTGACCGGTGCGGGGGAGAAGGCGTTCTGTGTGGGCGCAGACCTCAAGGCCCGGTCCGCAGAGTACGAAGCGGGCACGATCCATGATCCGCTGGGGATCCTGGTACGGGCCGTGTTCGCCAGGCTGGAGAACCTGCACATCCCCGTCGTCGCCGCCATCCGGGGATACGCCCTCGGCGGAGGGCTGGAGCTGGCCCTCGCGTGCGACGTGCGCATGGTCACCGAGGGGGCTCGCCTGGGCTTCCCTGAAGCCAAGGTCGGCAGCATGCCGGGAGCGGGGGGCACGCAGCGCCTCACCCGGCTCGTCGGTCCCGGCTATGCCAAGGAACTGATGTTCACCGCAGACCACTACGGCACTGAAGACACGGTGCGCATGGGTCTCGTGAACCGCGTCGTAGCAGAGGACGACCTCATGGAAGAGGCCACGGCCCTCGCCGCTCGTATTGCCGGACGAGCCCCGCTGTCTCTCGACCGTATCAAGGCTGCGATCAACCGGGCCTCCGACACAGACTTAGAAACCGGATTGGAGCTCGAATCCACCAGCCATGCAGTCCTCCGGGCGAGCGAGGATCGCAAGGAGGGCATCCAGGCCTTCGTCGAGAAGCGCCCGCCGGTGTTCAAGGGTCAGTGAAACGACCGAAGGAGAAGCGCACGTGAACGTCACCAACAGGGTCGCCGTCATCACCGGCTCCGGGCAGGGCATTGGCAAGGGCATCGCCTCGGTCCTCGGATCGGCCGGAGCGCGAATCATCGTCAACGACCTGGTCTCCGACCGCGTCGACGAAGTCGTGGCTGAATTCCGCGACGATGGCATCGAAGCCACCGGTGTCTCGGCGAACGTGGCCACGGCCGAAGGAGCAGCCCACCTGATTCAATCGGCCGTCGACATCTATGAGCGGATCGACATTCTGGTGAACAACGTCGGAACCGCTCGGGACGGCTGGCTGGCAAAGATGAGCGAGGAAGATTGGGACACCGTGCTCACGGTCAACCTGAAGTCCCAGTTCCTCACCTGCCGGGCGGCCACACCGCACATGATGGAGCAGGAGTACGGGAGGATCGTCAACATCGCCTCGCGCGCCTGGCTGGGCGGTCCCGGCCAGGCCAACTATGCGGCCTCCAAGGGTGGAGTCGTCAGCCTCACCCGCACGCTGGCTCTCGAATTGGCCCGCTATCAGGTCACGGCGAACTGCATCGCCCCTGCCCTCGTCGACACTCCCCTGTTCCGCGGCTTGAAGGACGAGGTCCAGGAACGGCTCATCAAGACGATCCCCGCCAAGCGCATCGGTCAGCCTGAGGACATCGGCTATGCCGCGCTGTTCTTGGCTTCCGACGAGGCCTCGTACGTCACGGGGCAGACGATCTACGTCTGCGGCGGCAGGAGCCTGGGAGCGGGATGAACGACGCCACCACCGCGGGGATGACCCTCGCCGAGCAGATCTTCGCCAGGGCCAGCAGCCGCACGCAGGTCGCCGCCGGTGAGTTCGTGGTCGCCGACATCGATCTCGCGTTGCTGCATGACATTTTCGCAGCCCGGGTGTTCGACGTGCTGGGAGCGTGTGGCTTCGACGACGTGTTCGCAGTCGACCGAGTGGTCGTCGTGATCGACCACCTGGTGCCTGCGCCCACGGCAGAGGCTGCCGCGCTCCACGATCGCATCCGCGACCACGTCGCCAGGCTCGGCATCGGAAGCTTCTACGACGCAGGGAGCGGAATCTGCCACCAGCTGCTCCCCGAGAATGGGCACATCCGGCCTGGGATGCTGGTCGTCGGCACCGACTCGCACTCCACGACGTACGGAGCGCTCGGGGCAGGCGGCACAGGCATCGGGACGTCTGAGATGGTGTACGCCCTGGCCACAGGGAGGTTGTGGTTCCGTGTCCCCGAGACCATCCGGTTCGACCTCAGCGGGCGGCTCCAGCCGATCGTGTCCTGGAAGGACGTCATCTTGTACCTGGCGGGACGCTTCGGCGCAGACGCCGCCCAATACAAGTCCATGGAGTTCGCAGGGGACGGCGCCGCATCCGCCGACATGGCGAGTCGACTCACCGTGGCCAACATGGCCGTCGAGATGGGTGCCAAGTTCGGGCTGTTTCCCGCAGACGAGGTGACCGCCTCCTACCTGGCCGAGCGCGGGGTCGCCATGGAGGCGCCGTTCGTCCCCGACCGGGATGCCACGTATGAGGCGATCCATGCGATCGATCTCGACGCGATCGCCCCCCAGGTTGCTCTCCCCCACAAGGTCGACCGGGTTGTCCCGGTCACCGACACCACGGACATCACCATCAACCAGGCATTCCTTGGATCGTGTACTAACGGACGCCTCGAAGACCTGCGCGAGGCGGCACGGGTGCTGGAAGGGAGGCAGGTCGCTCCGGGCGTCCGCCTCCTCGTCGCTCCCGCATCGCGCCAGGTGCTCCAGGACGCATTGGCCGAGGGCGTCCTGGCGACCCTCGTGGATGCGGGCGCCACCGTCCTCGCTCCCGGCTGCGGTCCCTGCTTCGGGGGCCACGGCGGTCTCTTGGGACCAGGAGAACGGGCCATCGGCACCCACAACCGCAACTTCACGGGGCGCATGGGCAGCGCCCAGGCGGAGATCTTCCTGGCGTCGCCGGCAACAGTCGCCGCATCTGCGCTCACCGGAACCATCAGCGATCCCCGCGACCAGGAGGTGGCGCATGTCTGAGATCGTGCGGGGAGCGGCATGGAAGTTCGGCAACGACATCAGCACCGACGTCCTCTCTCCTGGGGCCTTCGCGGTCGATCCGGTCGAAATCCGCAAACTCCACTGTCTCGAGGCGGTTGATCCGCGGTTCGCGGGAGAAGTGCAGCCGGGTGACATCGTGGTCGCCGGCACCAACTTCGGGTGCGGATCGAGCCGGGAGACGGCCGCAGAGAACCTCAAGGAGCTCGGTGTCGCCTGTGTCGTCGCCGACTCGCTCTCGCGCCTGTTCATGCGCAATGCCGTCGCCGTCGGTCTCCCCGTCCTCGTGTGCCCCGGAGCCCATGACGCGCTCATCGCGGGAGAGGAGATCGAGATCGATCTGGCCTCAGGGACGGTCACGGCCTCGAGATCCATCGCGGGAGGCGCGGCCAACCTGCAGGCGAAGCCCCTGCCGGAGGAGATGCGCAGGATCCTCGCCAGGGGAGGCATCCTCGCCGCGCTGCGTGAACTGGCACCGAAGTGACGGTGCCGTTGACGTAGCTCGAAACTGACCGTACAGTCAGTTTCGAGATGCCCGGCGCGACCACTGCCAACTCGGGCGTCGACGGGACTCTCGCCGACGTCCTCTCCATCCTCGGAAGGACGGGCGACGCCATGGTGGCGGTCGGTCCTTCCCTGGAGATCATCGCGTGGAACGACGCGGCCACGGACCTGTTCGGCCTCGACGCCGAGGCGGCACTGGGAATGCCCTGCAATCAGGTGTTCTGTTGGACCGACCGCTGCGGCGATCCGGTGTGCGTAGGGTGCCCGGCTGCAGAGGCCGGCACCGCGGACGAGACGATCGAAACGCGTGAGGTCATTGGTCGCTCGGCAGATGGCCGAACATTGTGGCTGAGCGCGACCACCGTGGTTCCTCCCCTCGAGCTGCGCGACCAGTGTCGACTCGTGCACCTCGTACGCGAGGTGTCGCTGCCTCCTGAGCTCGAGCGTCTCATCGTGGAACGCCTCGACGGCTGGAGCCTCGCCACCCGCGCCGACAACGGCGCCCTCCAGGCGCTGACCCCTCGCGAGCGCGAGGTGCTCACCCTGTTGACGGAAGGCAAGGACGGTCCTGCGATCGCGGAAGAGCTCTACCTCTCCCCGGCAACGGTGCGCAACCACATCCAGCACATCCTCACCAAGCTCGGAGTGCACAGCAGGGCTGAAGCCGTGGCTGTGGCCCTCAGGCGCTGACGGTCAGCGCATGGTGAGCTCGACGGCGAGCGCCTCCAGATCGTCACGGGTCTTGCCCTCGAACCGCCTGGAGCACACCGCGTCGTAACGAGCGCACAGCTGGCGACAGGCGTCGCCGACGACGATGCCGTCCGCCATCATGAACAGCACGTTGTCCTCTTTGTCGATGTGGGCGCGGATCAGCCCGATGTAGCCGTGCGCCGCATCGAGCAGTGCGGTGGTCGCCACGGCGTCGCCGCTCCTCGCCCCGGGAAGCGACTCGGCCATCGCCCGCACGAAGGCCCTCCCGATGCGATGCTCCTCGAGCATGACGCCGATCGGCCCGCCCTCGCGCGGAACACCGAGCTCCTCGAGCTCTGGGAAGAGCAGATCCTCCTCCTTGCCGTGGTGGCAGGCGTCGGCGTACAGCCGGAAGAAGCCCGTGCACCGGCCGATCACGTCGTAGGCATCGGCGGACAGCGGGGGGCCGGGCTCGAGCGTCTGGTCGAGCACGTCGACGACCTGGAGGATCCACTGATGCTCGTCGCGGAGGATGGCCGTGGCAGTGTCGTTGTCACTCATGAGGTGCACCGTAGAGCTGGTACACCCATCGGAGCAACGAGCCGGGCTTCAGACCATGACGACATCCAGCAGACCGTTGGCGCGAGCCACTTCTGCCAGATCCGCGATCGCCTCCTGGCCCGCTTCGGCGATGTCGAGCGCGCCGCCGCGGACCCCGTGGCGGCGGTACCCGATGACCTTCACACGCGTCGCAGGAGCCACGGCGTGGAGCCATTGCGCCGTCTCGACCATCGTCTCTCGGTCGTCGTTGTAGCCGGGCACGATCAGCAGCCGCACTTCGGCGAGACGGTCGTGGCCTGCGAGGTAGCGGATGGCGTCGAGGACGAGCGCGTTGTCCCGTCCGGTGAGCTCGAGATGGGTCGCCGGATCGAGCGCCTTGAGGTCGACCATGAACCCGTCGGTGACCGAGAGCAGCCGGTCCCAGGTGCCGCGAGGCGCCGATCCATTCGTGTCGATCAGCGTGGAGAGGCCAGTGAGTTCCTGGTCGGTCTTCACCGCAGCAAACAACGCCGCCACGAAGTCCGGCTGAAGCGTCGCCTCACCCCCAGACACGGTGATTCCCGACAGGAAGGGGGCCACCGGTCTCAGCTCTTCGAGCACGTCGTCCACCGTCGTCGTTCGCGACAACGGGGTGCTCGAGATCGGACACACCTCGATGCAGACGTCGCAACGGGTACACCGTGCCTCGTCGAGCACGATTCGCAGCTCGGCGTCGAGCGTGAGCGCCTCTTCCGGACAGGGCTGCACGCACTCACCGCAGTCGTTGCACAGGCCGATCGTGTAGGGGTTGTGGCAGGTGATGCAGTCGAAGTTGCACCCCTGCAGGAAGAGCACCAGCCGGTTGCCGGGGCCGTCGACGCTGCTGAACCTGATCAGGTCATTGAGTTGGCCGCGCACCGCGCTCATGGCTCACCACTCGTTTCACTGATCGCTCCGTGACGTGGGAGTGCTCCACCGACCCGGCGGCGAACGCCGTCGATCCGTGGCGGGCACCCTCGTCTGCGAATGCGGCCACGTCCGACTTGCGCACCAGATAGCCCGTGATCCGGATGAACTCGTTGCTCGCCACGTTGAACGTGAAATCGCGCATCCCGACGGCGAAGGATCCCCGGATGACGTCGACCATCGCCTCCGGGTTGCGTTCGACCGTTTCGTCGACGTGGAACACATCGCTGACTCCTGACGGGAACAGGTCGTGATGAGGAGCGACCGCGGAAATGTGCTCGTAGAGACCCGGTTCGGTGCCCACAGGGATGCGAGTTCCTGCGGTCAACTCCACGTCAGAGTCGAGCCCTGCCTGGGAGTGGAACAGACTGCGCCCGCCGCCCCCGTCGCAGTACGGCATGGCACGTGCGGCAACGAAGTCTGCCAACGCCTGCGTGATCCGGTACGAGAGAGCATTGGCGTCCTCGTCGTGGCCGTAGTGGCCTGGTCTTCCGTCCTGCTCTTGGAGGAGATCGACCGCTTCGGCGAGCCCGACCACGCCGAACATCGCCGAGAAGCGGTCGAGCGATATCAGGCCCTCGCGAGCGAGGAAGTCGTGGTCGAAGAACCTCGCCTCCTCGACGAGGAAGCGGATGCGGGCCTCCATGACCTCGGCCGTCAGCTCGGCGTAGTGCGCCATGGTGTCGGTGATGAAGGAGGCGGTCCCACCGCGATGACGCAAGGCGGCTTCCTTGAGGTTCAGCCGCACGAGGGTGTGGGCTCCTCCCCCGATCTTCAACGAGTTGTAGCAACTGACCGCCGCGTAGTCCTCTCCGAGGTCGCGCACCATGAGGGGATGGTTGACGAAGTGCGGCTTGGCAACCGCGATCACGGTCTCGACCGCGTCGCGGATCATGTCGTCTGGGGTGCGCTCAGGATCGACCTTCAGCGTGACATTGGGGACGACTTGGCGCAGTTCGCGCTCGAGCCGGAGGATCGTGCGTCCCAGCCTGGTGTCGTCCGGGCCAATGTCGGTGTGTGTGAAGGCATCGGGGAGCATGCGGTCGAGGGCGATCCAGAAGGGACGCAGCTTGCGGAACAGCTCATCTTCGCTGAAGTCCTCGGCGAACGGAGCGAGGACCTTGTCGAGATCCCCCAGGTAGACCGGGTACCCCGTGATCGAAGGGACCTGGCCGTAGAGGATCAACAGGAAGTACAACGCCTCATCGAGGTCGCGCGGCGGATCGAGCTCGAGGAACGCCGAGCCCTGGGCGACGAATCTGGCGTAGTCGGGGAGGATGTACCGCGCCCGGTATGGGGCGTGACCCTCGTACAGGTCGCAGACGATCCGCTTGTTGAGAGCGTCTGCTGCGGCATCGCTGAGCGCCGGGTACGCCAGCGACTCCTCGGCCAACGCGGCCAGGTGATGGCGGCGTTGGGGGAAGGTGAGCGTGGGGTCGGTGACCACGCTGCGGGCCCGCTCGCGGAGCTCATCGCTGTTCATCGGGATCCTCTCGATGCGATCTTGGCATCATCTCGCAAGAGATGCGGCTTCGTCCAATGGAATCTGAGCCGAATTCGATAACCTGAGGGAATGGATGTCGACCTCAGACTTCTCCGTTCCTTCCTCGTCGTCTCCGAGGAGGAGCACGTCGGCCGGGCGGCGCGGCGGCTCTACGTGTCACAACCGGCCCTCACCAAGCAACTGCAGCGACTCCAGGCGATGGTCGGTGCCGATCTCCTGGAACGGCAAGGTCGCAACGTGCGCCTCACCGCAGCCGGGCGCACGCTCGCCGGAGAGGCTCGTGACCTGCTGCGCCGCGCAGACGAGTTGGTCCTCCATGCGAGAAGGGTCGACAGGGCCGTGGCCGGCCGGGTGCGCGTCGGGTTCGTCCCACCCATTCCCCTGGAGGTGTCCTCCAGGCTGCAGGCGTCGACGCACGACGTCGACCTGGTGCGAGTGGACTGGGTTTCCCAGGCACAACACCTGCGTGAGGGACGCCTCGATCTGTGCCTCGTCCGGCTGCCGATCGCAGGAGCCGATCTGGAGACAGCGACCGTGGCAACCGAAGCCCGGGTTGCCGGGTTCGCAGAGTCGCACCGGCTGGCGGGTGCCTCCCACGTCATGCTCGCCGAACTCGACGAAGAGCCCATCGTCGACTTCCCCACCCAGCGCGACTATTGGGCGGTCAACCCGCGCCCCAGCGGACGGGAGCCGATGTGGGGTCCCGTCGTGCGCAGCGTCGAGGAGATGCTCGAAATCGTTGCGTCCGGCGCGGCCATGTGCCTCACTGGTGCCAGCGTGGCGCGGTTCTATCCCAGACCCGGCGTGATCTTCGTGCCCGTCGCCGACCTCGCACCCTCGGTGATTGCCGTGGCCGGCCTCGCTGAACGGGGACCGCCGGCTGCGGCCGTGTGGGACCTGCTCACAACCGCGTAGAGACGAGCGCTCCGCGGTACGGGCTTCCGGCAGATCCGGCTCGTCCGTGCACCACAATGTGGGGATGACCCTGGGTGTCTCCCCATGAGTTGGACCGCAGCAGACATTCCCGATCAGGCGGGAAGGACTGTGGTCGTCACGGGAGCCAACGGAGGCCTCGGCTTGGAGACGGCTCGGGAGTTGGCGAGACGGGGCGCCCTTGTGGTGATGGCGGTACGCAATCAGGAGAAGGCGGCCGCGGCCCACGAAGCCATCGTCGCCGACGTGCCAGAAGCCGCACTCGAGGTGCGCAGGCTCGACCTCGGGTCGCTGGCCTCGATCCGCTCATTCGCCGCAGACCTCCTCGACGGTCACGACTCCATCGACCTGCTCATCAACAACGCCGGCGTCATGGCGACCCCACAGCTGGAGACCGGCGACGGCTTCGAGCTCCAGTTCGGCACCAACCACCTCGGGCACTTTGCGCTCACCGCGCTGCTGTGGCCCGCCGTTCGCGCACGCGCAGGTGCGAGGGTCGTGACGGTCACGAGTACCGCTCGCCACTTCGGCAAGCCCGTCGACCCTGCAGATCCCCACCTCGCCGACGGCTACGACCCATGGCGGGCGTATGGCCAGTCGAAGCTGGCCAACCTGCACTTCGCGGTTGGGCTCGATCACCGCCTTCGGGCAGCAGGCCTCACCG
>Ga0255049_10000661_pt1 | contig 20722 bp, 15 predicted proteins | sample JV7_2_3_MG_FD_183615 | JGI IMG/M metagenome (GOLD analysis project Ga0255049, IMG submission 183615) | Seawater microbial communities from Jervis Inlet, British Columbia, Canada - JV7_2_3 | ecosystem: Environmental > Aquatic > Marine > Inlet | place: Canada: British Columbia | collected 2016-10-06
CTGCGGCGCTGCTGTTCATCTCCGAACCGGACTTGGCTGATGTAGGCGCGGACAACAAGTTCTTCGACGCGTTCGTCACTGAGCTCGAGAATCCCGCCCTGTACAACCCGTTCAAGGGTCAGGTCACGTACGACTCCCCGGTTGCGGATGAAGCGAATATCTCGGCCGTCTTCGGGTTCGTGCTGAACCCGGGAGTTCGACCCCTTGACCTTGCGTACGAGCCGGACGCAATGCTCGGGTGGGCCAACGGTCAGCTTGGCGACCTGCCAGGAACGATGTCTCTTCCGCCGGCGTATCCACCTGGTACGTCGTTCTCTTTCGATGAGTTCACCGACTCTCTCACGTCGGGGATGGGCATCGGTCCCGACGGCATGACGGTTCTGGAGTCCGGCGCGGAGATCAACGTGGTGCGACCAGAGCCGCTCGGTGGGGCCACACTCACCGGCCAGCCCGTCTTCGTACTCGGCGCTCGCACCGTTGGCGAACGGACATTCGGCTGTCCCGGAACGCTGCGTGACACTGGTCTGTTGTTCGATACTCCGTTGGTCGACTGGAACGATGAGACGGGTGCAAACAGCTCCGTGTTCAACGATTTCTTTTTCGAGGGCGATTCGGTTGTCGTCACGAACTGCCAGGGTGGGGATCATCCGTTCCCCCCATCGTCCCTCGTCTTCGGTGGTCCGGGATCCAGTCCGGCATTTGCTCCGGGTCCATCGACGGCTGTATTCATCTCGGGTCCACATGGGTGGCTGCTGGTGGTCAACGGCGGTGACGCCCCTGATGCATCTTCTGTGCGTTGGTTCGATTTCGTGACCGACACGATGGCTCCGTACAACCCGGATTACACGGCTGCAAGTGCGTACCCATCTGATCTGACGACACTCCAACCTCTGTCCGAGTTGCCCCACGTCGTGTATGACGAATCGCTGATTCCTCCGCCGGACACCACGTCAAGTAGCACCAGCTCAACGCTTGTGGCGGCTGCGCCCGCACCTCCTTCTGTGGCGGAGACAACATCATCGGTTGTTGCTTCTCCCGCCGATCCGGTATCAGGATCTGGCGGCTTCCCGTTCCCAATCCTCATCTTCGGCGGTCTGGCACTCATTGCTCTCGGCGGCTATCTGTGGTGGTCAACCTGGTCGGGTCCAGCCCTCGTGACCGCTGGAGGACCCTCGTCGACAACCACGCATTCAGGTAAAGACACACCCTTGGATGTCGGCTCGACTCCGAGCATCGTGGTGGGCACAAGACCAGGCAAGGGAATCGGTGGTGTCGAAGACTCGCCACCACTGATCGGCCTCAGAGGTTGGCGTCCCTGAACACTCCCTGTGAAACGTCGCTGGGAACTCGTCTGCTAGAAACCGAGGCTGTAGGGGCTTTCGATCGCGTTGCCGTTTGCATCGGCCCATGTGGATGTCGCACTCGACGGCCCCTTGCCGGCTTCACGTGCGTAGGTGTGCGTCGTGCCATCGGGGTATTTGGCGACCTCCTTGACGCCGCCGCCGGCGTCTTCCGTTCTGGTGGTTCGCGACACTCCGTCGCCGTCGGTCATTTCCTCAACCGAGGTCGAGGAACCGTCAGGATTCGTCGTTGTCGATGACTCATACGATCCGTCACCAGCCGGGTTCGATCCGCTCGATCCGGTTGTGACCGACCCGTCGGGGTTCGAGGTGCTAGATCGGGTGTGGCTGTTCCCGCTGGCGTCAGTCATTGACTCTTCGAAGTCGCCGTTCGGTTGAGCGTTGCGTTCCCAAGTCTCACCGGTTGTTGGGTTCGACGCGCTACCGCTCACCGTGTTCCCATCGGTGTCGAATGTCTCGGTTCCGCTCCATCCGTCTTTGCCTGTCCAGGTCTCTGTACCCGTGCCATCAGGATTGCGTGTGACGGTTCCCGAACCTTCGGGGCCATTCCACTCAGACTGGGTCAGCTTGCCGTCCTTGCCGTACTGATCAACGACAGTTGCACCGTCTTCGTTGACCCATCGATCAGTAGATGTCCCATCGGCGTTTGTCGCCGTTGCGTGGTCACCGTATGTTTCGGTTTCGGTCTTGCCATCCTTGTCTGTCCAGGTTGAGGTCGTGGTGCCGTCCTGGTTGCGCTCATGTGTCGCGGTCGAGGTGACGTTCCCGTCCTTGTCACGGTTGGTGACTGTCGTGGTTCCCTCGGCGTCGCGTGCCACAGTTCTCGTCGATCCGTCCGGGTTCGTGATGGTGCCCGTATACGGTGTGCGAGGCTTCGTCGCGTTGACATTCGCGCCGCCACCTGTGGTTGTGGCCGGTCCCGGGTCAACAAGCGCTCCGCCGGCTGCCCCTCCAATGGTTGCCCCCGCTGCAGCTCCCGCTGCGACTCCTGCTGCGTTGCCCTTCTCCATTGTGCTCCCTTCGTTGCGACACCCTACTCCGTGGAAACCGACGCCTGCACGAAAGCCTCGCGACAGGCGCGGGTCGGAGCCACGGCCGATAGAGTGGAACGCAAGTCAGGGGAGGTGCACAGGATGAAGCGATGGCTCGGGCCAGGGATGGTCGCCGTCGGCGTATTCGCGTTCCTGATCGGCGTGATCGGCACCTTGTCTGGTGGGGACGACGCCGCTGTCGCAAGTGATACGACCACGAGTGAACCATCCACCGGATCGACAGCACCCGCATCTTCGACGACCGTCCCCGCAACGACATCGACAACGTCGTCGCCGACCACAACGAGCGTCCAGGCAACGACGACGACCGCTCCTGCGACAACGACTACGCAACCAAACGAGACAGTCGAGGAGTTCCTGGTGGCGTTTTCGGCGGCCTTGGATTCGGGGGATCGTGACTTCGTGTACACGAGGTTGCACCCCGAGGTCGTCACCGGATGGGGAGCGGATTTGTGCTCGGCGTGGGTTGACAGGGAAATCATGGAACTGAGCGACTACACCTTCGTATCGCTCGTCAGTGGACCGGTGACTCAGACTGTGACCACGCCAAACGGGACGGCAACGATCCTCGATTACTTCACAGCCTCGGTCACCTTTGTCTTCCAAGGGGAGACGTTCAACTCCGACGGCGGGTACGCACTGATCGACGGTGAGATGTACTGGCTTGGCCAGTGCAGATGAGGAAAGCCCGTCCTCAATGCCAACGTGACATGAGCTATCCCGAATTCGCGATCGGCATGATCTCAGCGAGATCCGCGATTTCGTGCGTGACCGGAACCCCTCTCGAATCTCGCCGTTCAGGGTTGTACCAGCACGTGTCGATCCCGTAGTTGACTCCACCTTGGATGTCCGAGCCGAGGTTGTCGCCGACGATGAGCGTCGAGTCCCTCGCTGGGTTTCCCAGTTCCTCAAAGACGATGTCGAAGATGCGTGTCCCTGGCTTTGCGTGGCCAACTTCTCCCGAGATCGCTATCGCGTCGAAATAGTGATCGATCGCGAGTCTCTCGATTCGCGAGCGTTGCACCTCGCCGATACCGTTGGTGATCAGCGCAAGGGTGGCGACCCCAGCAAGTGTGTCGATCGCCTCCCTCGCTCCCGGATACAGATTGCCGTTGTTCCCGAGACCGCGGACGTACCGGTCGCCCATCCGAACAGCATCCGAGTCCAGATCCGTGGTGTCTATCAGCTCACGAAACCGTAGATGTCGGACATCATTGGGTGTCAGTTCGCCGGTCTCCACCTTCGCCCACAGCACGACATTGATTTCCTCGAATGCGCGGTAGAAGTGGCTCGGGTCAGCGACCCCTTCCGATCGCAACGTATCGTCGAATGCTGCTGCGGCTGACGCCTCCGAGTCAAAGAGGGTGTGGTCGAGATCAAAGAGGAGGGTGGTGTATCGCATGGGGTGATTGATCGTCAGCCTACGTACGTGATGGTTCAAGTCGACGTCGTTCGACGCCGATGAAACATCGTGCGCATCCGCGCACCGGATCAACGCAAGGGGACTCTCGTGACCAGACGAATCGGCCTGATACTCACAGCTCTGGTTCTCGTCGTGTCGGCCTGCGCTGGTAGCGCTTCGACCGATACCGAATCCGATAGCGACACTGCGACGACGACATCGGTCGCCAGCAACACAACGACGTCGTCCACACCAGCCACGGCAACGACAGCTGCCCCTCCCGAGGTCACAACAACTTTGGCGGCGACGTCAGACGAGTCACCAGAGGTCGCGGCACTTCGCGCTGCATTCGCCGCAAGCGCAGAGGTGACATCGGGTCGGATGGAGGGCTCGATTGAGGTGACCGGTCTCGATCCATCCCAAGGTATCACTGAAATGGTCATGCCATTCGGAGGTGCGTTCGACAACGCTTCCGGTGACTCCTCTTTCTACATGGACATGAGCGGTATTGCAGGTGCGGGCGGGGATGACATACCCGCTGAGTTCGCAGACCTGCTCGGCGAGATGGAGGTGCGCCAGATCGGCGACACCGCATACGTGAAGTTCCCGTTCTTCAACATGTTCCTCGGCGCGGAGACACCATGGATCGCAATGCCGGCCGACGAGAGTGATCCAACCGGTGGCTTCTCGATGACATCGCCAGGCAATCCGTCAGAGATTCTCGAGTCGTTCGAGGAAGCGGGTGCAACGGTCGAAGTGATCGGGACTGAGACCGTGAACGGTGTCAACACGACCCACTATCGCGCTGTGTTCGACATGGAGAAACTCTTGGCCGAAGCTACCCCCGCCGAGAGAGAGCGGCTCGAGGCGCAGGGCCCACTCCCTTCGGATGCAATGCCCATGGACGTGTGGATCTCCGATGATGGCCTCGTCGTCCGTTTCGTCATGGACATCGATGGATCAGCCGTCGAGACAGAGCCAGGGGAGAGCTTTGACCGCATGGTGATGCGCTACGACATGCTCAACCTCAACGAAGCGGTCGCAATCGAGCCACCACCGGCAAGTGAGGTCACCCACGTGGATGACCTCGATGCCGCGTTCGGCTTCGATCTCGAGGCGTGACCACACGAAGACGGTCAGTCGGCGATATCGGCGAGTGCGACGATGCGATCCACATGGAGTCGAACGAGTAACTCACCCTCCACTCCGTTGCGGGCGCCATACTCTGGGGCACGTTCTTCTCCCATGTAGCGGGCACCGATACGAGTGGCGGCTGCAGCGATCTCGTCGAGATCGTGAGAGATCACCACGGACCCCTCCACAAGTACATACCCATACGGAGGCTCCTCGAGATCCACAAGGAGTGAGGCTCGAGGGTCACGCGTGAGATGCTGAGCCTTTGCGCTCGTGTGCCAGGTGTTGAACACAAGGTCATCTCCGTCAACCACGAACCAAATCGGTGTGACGTGCGCCCGCCCGTTGTCGCGAACGGTCGCAAGCTTGCCGGTGCGGGTCCCCGAAGACAGAAAACCGATGGCTTCGTCATGGGTCATCGATCTCATGGCCGCAATCTAGTACCCGAACCTCGGAGCACACCCGTCCGTTCGTCCGGAACCGATAGGGCGCGTGCGTGGTTTACGGTCTGTTGTACAGCGAATGTGGGAAGCAATGGCCGAGAGTGTTCAAGGCGAAGAGCGTGAAGTCCTTACGTGGGAAACGTACGGGGTTGGGGTTCGTGATCTGGCAAGCCAGATTGCGGACGACGGATATCGACCCGATGTGATCCTAGGGATCGCACGTGGTGGGCTGATCCCGACCGGCTCTCTCGGCTACGCGCTTTCGATCAAGAACTGCTACATCATGAACGTTGAGTACTACACCGATGTCGAAGAACGGCTCGATGTGCCTGTGATCCTGCCTCCGTACCTTGAGCTTGTCGACCTCGAGCACGCCGATGTCCTCGTCGTCGACGACGTTGCCGACACAGGTCACACGCTTGCAAAGGTGTATGAATTCGTGGAGCCGTCGGTACGAAGTGTGAGGGCAGCCGTGCTCTACGAGAAGCCGAGGTCGGTGATCACATGCGAGTACGTGTGGAGACGAACCGACCGTTGGATCAACTTCCCATGGTCATCTGAACCGCCAATCGTTGCTCCGGAATCCCGCGTGGACGGCACGTCGCTATAGGCAGGCTGCGCTGCCGCTAGACGATCTCGACGCCTCGGGCGAAGTCTGTAAGCACCTCGTTCAAATCCGGTGATCCGATCTCCTGGAGGTCGTAGTGCACCCGCGTATGCGGCTTCGAGATCTTGACAATCCGTGACAGATCGATCGGAGTCCCTATGACCACGGCGTCACAGTCGACCGCATCGATCGTCTTCTCAAGGTCGGACAGCTGTTCGGCGCCGTACCCCATTGCGGGAAGCAATTGCCCAATCTCGGGATACGTGTCGAACGTGTCGTTGAGTTTCCCGACGAGCCACGGCCGGGGGTCAACGAATTCCGAGGCGCCATACTTGGATGCAGCAACCATGCCAGCGCCGATCCGCATGCCGCCGTGGGTGAGGGTGGGTCCGTCCTCCACTGCGAGCACCCGCTTGCCTCGCACCACCGACGCATCATCGATTGTCAACGTCGATGCGGCATCGACCACAACTGCATCAGGGTTCACTGCATCGATGTTGGCCCGTACCTCCTCGATGTCGGCAAGGTCTGCACTGTCGATCTTGTTGATGATCACAACGTCCGCGGTCCTGAGGTTGACCTCACCCGGGTAGTACGACAGTTCATGACCTGGCCTGTGGGGGTCGACCACCGTGATCTGGAGATCAGGCTTGTAGAAGCTGAAGTCGTTGTTGCCGCCATCCCATACGATCACATCGCATCCGTCGGGATCATCCTCGGCTGCCCGAACGATCGCTTCGTAGTCCGCTCCGGCATAGATCACGTTGCCACGAACCACGTGTGGCTCGTACTCCTCCATCTCTTCGATCGTGCAGTCGTGCTTTGCGAGGTCTGCGATCTCAGCGAAGCGCTGCACCTTCTGCTGTGCGAGGTTTCCATATGGCATTGGATGACGGATAGCGACAACCTTCAGACCCTTTGCCATCAACAGTTCGACGACCTTCCGAGCAGTCTGGGACTTTCCGCTTCCCGTGCGAACCGCACACACCGATACCACCGGCTTGGTGCTCTTGATCTGGGTGTCGTCCGGTCCGAGCAGCGTGAACGATGCTCCCGCAGCCTGCACGATTGCGCTGACGGCCATCACCTGGTTGTAGGAGATGTCGCTATACGAGAAGGCGCATTCATCGATGTCGTGCTCAGCGATCAGTGCAGGGAGGTCCTCTTCAGCAAAGATCGGTATCCCGTCGGGGTACAGCGGACCGGCGAGCGAGGCGGGATAGTTGCGGCCGGCGATGTCAGGAATCTGCGCTGCAGTGAAGGCCACTACGTTCACTGAACCGTCGGCGCGGTAGCGCGTGTTGAAGTTGTGGAAGTCGCGCCCTGCTGCTCCGATGATTACAACGTTTCGCCTGGTCATCTGATCCTCCGCGTGTGTGGCTGTCGTGAATTCCCGGTGTCCGGGAGCCCACCGGGAGATCCGGAAACCACCCATAACGGTAGCCCTGGACTGAGCACGTCCGTTTCCAGACTCCGCACTTGTTGCTTGCACGGGTTATTGAAGCGGTCAGCGCAGATGGTCTGCCCTCTTCTGGACGCCTGACTGATTCGCTACCCTCATGACCAGTGTGATCGAAAGGAACAGCGTGACACTTTCCATCGTTTCCGGCTCGACGAGCACACCGCTGCTTGATCAGACCATTGGATCAAACCTCGCAGAAACCGTGGCTCGTTTTGGTGACGGGGAAGCCCTCGTCGTGGTGCACCAGGACATCAGGCAGACCTGGAACGAATTCTCAGCAACGATCGATGACGTCGCGAAGGGGCTCATGGGCATGGGAATCAACGCTGGTGATCGCGTTGGCATGTGGAGCCCCAACTACGCCGAGTGGATCTATGTCCAATATGCGACGGCAGCGATCGGTGCGATTCTGGTGAACATCAATCCTGCGTACCGGATCAGCGAGCTCAGGTATGCGCTCGATCATTCGGGATGCAAGATGCTCATCACCCGTGCCGAGTACCTCACCTCCATGTACCGCGACATGGTGGAGCGTGTCGCCCCTGACCTTCCCGATCTCGAGCATGTCATCTACTACGACACCGACGACTGGGAGGACATGCTTGCGTCTGGACACGACGTATCAGATGGCGAGTTGCGAGAGCGAGCTGGGGTGCTCGAACCGAGCGATGCGATCAACATCCAGTACACGTCCGGTACGACAGGTCACCCCAAGGGCGCAACGCTCAGCCACGCCAGCATCCTGAACAACGCACACGATGTCGGAGTCTCATGTGCCTATACCCATGAGGATCGGGTCTGTATCCCTGTGCCCTTCTACCACTGCTTCGGCATGGTGCTGGGGAACATGGCGTGCTCCGTCCATGGCGCCACCATGGTGATCCCTGCTCCAACGTTCGATGTTGCGAGCGTGCTTCACGCGGTTAGCGACGAACAGTGCACATCGCTGTACGGGGTACCGACGATGTTCATTGCCGAGCTCGCCGATCCGCTCCTCGCTGAACTGGATGTCTCAAGCCTGCGAACAGGGATCATGGCGGGGTCGCCGTGTCCGATCGAAGTTATGCATGGTGTCATGGACCAGATGGGCATGAACGAGGTCACGATCGCTTATGGCATGACAGAAACATCTCCGGTGTCGACCCAGACCGGTGGCGATGACTCGGTCGATCATCGAGTGTCGACCGTTGGCCGCGTGCTGCCGCACGTCGAGTCGAAGATCATCGACCCGGATACAGGTGACATTGTCGAGCGAGGTGAACCTGGGGAGTACTGCACTCGTGGATATCACGTCATGCTTGGGTATTGGAACGACCCAGACAAGACCGCCGACGCAATTGACGCTGAAGGGTGGATGCACTCGGGTGACCTTGCCACGATGGATGAGGACGGCTATGTCAACATCGTCGGGCGGATCAAGGACATGATCATTCGTGGTGGCGAGAACGTGTACCCACGAGAGATCGAGGAGTTCCTCCTCACCCATCCCGCGGTCATGGACGTCCAGGTGATCGGCGTTCCTGATGAGAGGTTTGGGGAGGAGATCATGGCATGGGTGCAGCTTTCATCTGGTGCGCACCTCACCGAGGACGAACTCAGGGGATTCTGCAAGGACCAGATCGCCCATTTCAAGGTTCCCCGCTATGTCAGGTTCGTGAGCGAATTCCCGCTGACGGTGACCGGCAAGGTGAGAAAGGTCGAGATGCGCAACAAGTCCATTGCGGATCTCGGCCTCCAAGAGGCTGCATCAACCGAAACGGCCTGAAGGACACGGCGATCCGATTGATGAGGACGCCGGTCAGGTTGCGTTGGCGGGAATCGTCGCGTCCGATGGCGAGCGTTCCTCATTGCGCCATGCCAGCAGCGCAACGAGGTAGAGCACTGCCACCAGGACCGTGAGCCATCGATACCCAATCCAAAGAGACGCGTACTCGAGCACGCCACCAAGCATTGCGCCCAGAAGATTGACACCGAAGGCGGTAGTCGACGAGGCGGTGTCCTTGAACCTCTGGGCGAAGATCAAGTTGGCGATGAACACGGGTGTGAACGCAAGAGCGATCGCCCCACCGAATCGGAGGGGTCCGTCGAGGGTCAGGAGCCACGACGGCGGTACTGCCCATGCCACGGCTAAAGCCGCAAAGAGGAGCGAGTACAGAACCGGAGGCTTCGGGAGGTTTCGCCACTTCGCCACCTCGATCGCTGCGAGGACAGACAAGAGGATGCCTGCGAACACGAGGGCATTCACAAACCAGGTCGAACCGAACAACAGCGAGAACTGAACCACCGTCTTCGTCTCGAGCAGCATGAATGCGGCGCCCATGAAGAAGAGGTCTATGTACGCGCGGTGGCCCGTGAGTGGTCCACCGAACCATCGGACAGCGACGAGGGATGCGGCGAGGATGAGGAACACGGCGACCGCGTAGATGGCGGGCACCTCTGTCTCGTCCAAGTAGAGGAACGGTCGGTCGTCGGTCACTGGAGAGAGCGCGCCTGCCGTGTCCACTGTTCCACCATCGGGGCAATCAATGGCGTCAGGGTTGGTCGACGCCATGAGAACCGCCATGCCGCTCACATCGCCGACGATCTCAACGCACGTTGGGCCATCGAAGGTCACTTCGAGCATGTTGGCCAGACGCTCCACGAGCCACGGCTCGCGGTAGAAGTTGTACATCGCGAACATGCCGTCTTCAGCCAGAATCTCCTTGATGCGCTCTAGAGATTCGAGCGTGAAGAGGTAGCTCTCAAGCCGGAGGTTGGCCTGTCCCGAGACCAGCGTCAGGGAGTCTGGCAGGGCGTAGAGGACCATGTCGTATGTCTTGTCGGTGCGCCTCATAAAAGCGCGACCGTCATCGATGATCACATCCACGCGATCGTCCTGATATGGAGCATCAGGGTTGAGCTTGCGCCCGAGGTCATACAGGACGGGATCGATCTCAACGGCGTCTACGGAGCTGACGCCCTCGGCAAGAGCGATGGCGACGTCGGTTCCGTTGCCCGCTCCGATGATGAGCACCGACTCCGGAGTCCCGAAGCCATAGCGCTGATACGGGGCCTGATACAGCGGTTCGACCGCGAGTCTGCTCTCAACGGTCCTGATCGCCTGATGAGGAATTCCATTGACGTTTACGCCGATCGTGTTGCCGACAACTGACGTATCGATCTTGTAATACGGCGACCACAGGCTCCCCGAAACGCTCACCATGAACAGGATCGCCAAGAACGCGACGAGGGATCCGACGACCACGATGTCGCGGTCGACGATGAGGACGAACATCAACGCCGCGGCAATCAACCCCCACACGATCGGTGGAACCCTGAGGAATGCGAGCACGCCGAAGGCGGTAGTTCCGGCGATGGCACCGAGGATGTCCAACCGGTATGCCGTGAGTGGTTCGAAATGCCGGAACAGACGTGCTGCTCCGTCGGCAATGGTTGCCATGACCGCGGCGACTGCGATGAACAGAATAGGCAGGACGAGCCACGCCGGAAGCCCAGGCGTCGTGTAGTCACCGAAGTAGATCAGTCCGTCACCCGTTCTATCGATCTTGACGGGAAACACAGCCGTGACACCGACCAGCAATGCGAGCAGCAGCGGCGACCACTGATAGATCGGGTTCCCCCTGCCTGCACGGATGAAGCCGATACCGATGCCGAGAAACGATCCAAGGAGAATGAAGTTCGCGAAGAACGAGAGGTAGATGACGTTCTCGCCACCCCACCGAATGAGGGCGAGTTCGACGAAAAGCATGAGGAAGCTCCACAAGAAGAGCTGTAGCCGTTGGGACATCTCACACATCCATCGGTCGCGATAGGCGCCACCTTAAGCGCAGCTGATTACCGCACCGGGGAGCGACCGCTCATTGGAACCGCTGCTTGGTCTTCAACCGCATTCGACGATGCCGCCGCCGTCGACACTGCTCGGCGGTAGGTCGTAGGCCGTAAGCCCTGGTTCGAACTCAGGGGTATTCGCAAGATTGGCCGCCGCTTGGGAAGTGTGCCCAGCGACTGCGCCGTCAAGAAGCTCAAGGGTGCCGAACAGCGCACCGTCGGCCGTAGTCGGGATCTCCGTCAGGTAGTACAGCAGGGATCCACAAGCGAAGGCTCCTGATGGTGCCTCTGCGATCTTCGGAGCCTGAATACAGATCTCCTCAGCCAGACCAAGGTGAGGGCTGTTGGATACGTTCGTCCAGTTGTTGGCACTTGGGCTGATGGAGTTTCCAGGGCACATGGGCGAGCCGTTGGCGGCATCCCAGCCCCTGTACAAAACGACGTATAGGCCATCCCATTGATACCAGTGGGCCTCGACGGATCCACCGGGGAAGAGCGCTGCACCGGCCGCGTTGTATGGCTGTAGTACCCCAACCACGGAGGTTGCGGCAACAGAATTGCCTACGGGTGCAGCGGTAGTCGTCGTCTCAGCGGCAGCCGTGGTCGTGACGGGCGGCGCAGTCGTTGTCACAGCAGCTTGGGTGGTCGTTGGTGTGTCTGGTGCGGAGGCTGGTTCCGTTGTATCAGTCGAGTCCGACGAGCAGGCGGCGACGACGAGGGCGAGCGCGAGAAGCGTTGGGATCGCACGTTTCATGGTTCCTCCGTTGGGGCAGTCTCGCCAGAATCTACTCGCCGCGCATATGCGAGTCCAGTGGCTATGTGGGTCCCTACCGGGATTTGTGTGCAGTGACGCAGATTCGTCGCTATTCTTTTGAGTGCTTAGGAACTCTCTCATCCGATTGGCCAGCTGGGTATGCCCAGCCAATCAGTTCGGCGCTGTTTTTGGTTCGAAGCGCAAGAAAGGCACGGAATCGTGTCGCAACTATTGGCGAATGGAGCCAAATCAGATGAAGAAGCTATACGTGGGAAACCTCCCATGGAGCACCAGTGAGGCCGACCTCCAAACAATGTTCGAGGAGTACGGCGACGTTGAGTCCTGTGCATTGATCCTCGACCGTGAGACCGGCCGTTCACGCGGATTCGGTTTCGTCGAGCTCGATGACGAAGGCGCCGACAAGGCGATGGAAGAGCTCAACGGCAAGGACATTGACGGTCGCGCACTGCGTGTCAACGAAGCTCAGGACAAGCCACGTCGCTCCGGCGGCGGCAACGGAGGCGGCGGCGGTCGCTGGTAGCAGCAACCACCAAACGCATTGAAAGAGGGCCCCAATCGGGGCCCTCTTCCTCATTGGTCACTTCAGTGAGCTACCGGGTTCTACTTCCTCGATGCTCTCGGCGCAGCGAGTGAGACCTTGATCGGCCTCCCGCTCAGCCTCGAGCCGTCGAGGGTGGCCAGTGCCTTCTGCGCATCGGTGTAGGGCATGTCAACGAACCCGAATCCCTTGGATCGACCCCGGTTGTCGATGATCACCGTTGCCTGCTTCACATTCCCGAATGGGCTGAACAGGACACGTACATCGTCGTCGGTCACGCCCCAAGGAAGATTGGACACGTGGAGACTCTGCGTCCCGTCCGGCGTGGGTTTGCGGCGTTGCGTCGTACGCGGCACAGGGTGACCGTCTACCTTCGCGATCTGCTTCGGCTTCTGTTTCACGCTCTTCTTGTTCTTTGGATGCTGTTGCTTTGTCGGGCGGGGCTCTTCACGCCTGGTGCGCTCAGGATTCCCTGGGCTCCGCTTCTCGATTGGCTGGCGGAGAGCAAGCTTGTCCTGAATGCGCATGACTGCACGCTTCTGGCCACCTGTTACGAGGCTGATAACAGTTCCTGACGCACCCGCCCGAGCAGTACGGCCCGAGCGATGCACGTAGTCCTTGTGGTCTGCTGGTGGGTCGTAATGCACCACGGACGCAACGGCGTCGATGTGGATTCCTCGTGCGGCGACATCGGTGGCAATCAGTGCGTGGGCATCGCCCTTCGCGAAGGACTGCAGCGCTCTGCGCCTCTGGTTCTGGGATCGTCCACCATGCATTGCAACGGCGTTGACGCCTTCTCGTGAGAGCTGCTTTGCGAGGCGATCGGCTCCATGGCGTGTTCGGGTGAAGACGATCGAGCGATCGGAGACGTCGATGATGTTGGCTGTATGCCGCACCTTGTCGTCCTGCTGGACGAGCCAGAAGTGGTGCTCGGCATCGATCTCCTCTGAGTCAACAGTTCCTGCTTCGTGGCGAACGGGATCCTCCTGATACTCACGGATGAGAACAGCCACGTCTCCATCGAGCGTCGCGGAGAACAGCAACGTCTGCCTGTCCTTCGGCGTCTGGTTCAGTATGCGACGCACGTCGGGAAGAAAGCCCATGTCGGCCATGCGGTCGGCTTCATCGATTGCGACGATCTCGACTTCGCTGAGGTCGACATCGCCCTGATCGATGAGGTCCTCCAGGCGGCCAGGCGTTGCGACCAGAACGTCGACGCCCCTCCGCATCCAATCCTTCTGTGCCTGATATCGAACACCGCCGAATACAGCGAAGACCTGGCGACGCATCGCCTTGCCATATGGGGCGAGGTCACGCCGGATCTGTTCGGCCAGTTCACGGGTCGGAGCGAGGATGAGTGCCGTCGGGCGGTTCGGCTGTGCCTGGCCGACCGTCGAGAGAATCGGAAGACCGAAAGCAAGCGTCTTGCCTGACCCGGTTGGAGCGCGGCCCGCAACGTCCTTGCCAGCAGATGCGTCCTCGATGGTCGCGGTCTGGATGGGGAAAGGTTCAGTGAAGCCTTGCTTGGTGAGTGTCTGGACCAGGGCGTTGGGCAGCCCAAGGTCGGCGAAAGTGGTAGTCATGATGATTCCTTGCCCGGAGGGCGGTTGTTGGTGTGCCTTCTCGCTCGCGACCCTCGGCCTTCGCCGTGAGGTGTGAGTCGGGTGGAAGAGGCAGTCCAACCGGGTGAGAACAGTGCTGTTGTCCACCGGGAGAGCTCCCGTCGCGTAGCGTGGGGAGCCAGCCTCCGCCGGTGCAGCTCCGAAAAGGTAATCACGTACGCGCGCTAGTGAGCGGCTTTCTCCCGCGTTGCTCCGATTGCGTCGATGAGCGGCTGCGCTTTCAGTCCTTCGGCGACATCTTGTGCGGCATCGAGATGCTCGATTGCCTCTGCGTCCGTTGGATCGGTCTCGATGAGCGATTGAGCGAGACGCCACTGTGCCTTGGCTCGGTAGTAGATCTGGTTGTCCCACGCACCAACGGCCGCGCGCCATAGTTCTGGACTGTTGTTTCCCTCGGCTCTGGCAAGGTCAGCGGTTGCGGTTGCGGCGAACCCCGTACCGAAGGGGAGTCGGTCCTTGAACTCGGCGTGCTTCGCCACCCATCGGTGTGCATCATCGATCCAGCCGTCCTCAGCGGTGCCCTTCACAACGGCATCCGCCACGGCTTCCGTGACGAAGGCCGTGAGACGGGGCGCGTCGAGATGCTCGTCATAGGTTTCGATTCTGTCGAGCATTTCGACGCTGGCGCCGTGGGCGAATGCCGGATCTCCCCTCCACCTGTGGTCAGAGACGACGGCGTCAAGGTACGGCCCCTGGAACTGTGTGTCGAGTTCAGAGACGGTGAACTTCCCGAGGTTCTCAAGCTCGGACTGCATGCTGTCTGCGTCGCCCCTCTCGGCTGCGAGCTGCATGCGGGCCACTGCGACGTTTATCTGGGGGTAGTCGATGGCAGGATTGAATTCTGCCTCCGAAAGCATGGCCTCGGCTTCATCCCATCGGCCCAAATCGAAGAGCATGTCACCGGCGTTGCCTCTGAGCATCGCCTCCCATCGGAGAACTCCGAGCTCGGAGGTCCGATCAATGCCCTCCATGGAGATCTTCAGGGCATCTTCGATATGTCCATGTTGAGCGAGTCCGGACGCCTGGTTCACATAGCCGATGAGCTGGGCCCTGAGTATTCCCGTCTCCGCGGCCCGCTTCGCCAGCTCGCTGAAGTACTCGTCGGCTTCTTTCATGCGGCCCAGGTTCATCGATGCAGTTCCGAGTGTGGTGAGGGCACGCACTTCGGATCTCTCATCGTGGACTGAACGTGCGATCTCGAGGGCCTCGCTTGCCACGTCGATCGCGGTTTCAGATTGAGCATTCACAGCTAGGCGAGCTGCCAAGCCTCCAAGGATCAAGGAGTGAGTAGCGTTCGGTTCGCCTTTCGGCACGATGTCGAGGGCCTCCGCGCGTGCCTTGTCTGATTCGATCGTTTGCCCAAGCGCGCCGTGCAGCATCGCAAGGGCGCTGAGGAGCGATGCTCTGGTCTCGTCATCAAGATCGTCCCTTTCGAGCTCAATGTTGAGTTTCTCGAAGCCCGACAGATCTGTGAGTCCGAAGTCCCAGCGTGTTTCGCTGATCCATAGGACGAGCTGTGTGTGCGAGATACCAGCGGAGTCCTCGGCGTCGTCGACTTCGTCCCACAGGTCGTAAGCGAGGTTCATGTGTCCGATCGCATCAGAAAGGGAGAAGACGTTCTCGGCAGCAGTTGCCGCCTTGATCGCGCACTGCAGAGCCTTGCCGCTCTCGTTTGCGTTGAGCCAGTGGTTCAGCTGTTGCGCTGGCGGTGCGTCGCGGCTCTCAAGTGCTTCGCCCACAGCCCTGTGCAGCCGTACCCTCCGCCTCGTTGGGAGTTCGTCATAGAGCGTCTGGCGCAGGAGCGCATGAGCGAATGCGAACTCATCGGCATCGTCGTCTTCGGCGATGAGCCTGGCGTTGATGCTGGCATCGATGACCTCATCGATCGCTTGCTCGTCAAGTCCAGCGATCTCCCCGGCGACATCAATCGAGAAGGTTGGACCGATGACGGACGCCACTTCGAGGGTTGCGACCGCATCAGGCCCGAGGCGATCGAGTCGCCGGCCGACGACGTCACGCACGCCCTCGGGTATTCCGTACTCCTCGATTGGTATCTCCGACACCCACCCACCGCTGTCGTCAATCGCACCTTCGTCCCGGAGATGTGTCGTGATCTCCTCGATGAAGAACGGGTTGCCCTGGGTTTCCTCGGCTATCGACTCAACGATGCTTGCGGCGGTGTCTCCCCCGAAGCGGCTTTCGATCATTGCGCCAACCTCGTCCTCGGTAAGACGCGGGAGAGGCAAACGTTCAAGCCGTCGCTCTCGTCGAAGGTCCGTGAGGAGTGTTGGGAGCGGGTGCGTTCGAACGAGATCGGTGTCACGGTACGTGCCGATGATCACGAGTGGGAGGTTCTCATCCTTGCGAGCAAGGTGCGCAAGCACACCGATCGACGCCTCGTCTGCCCAATGCAGATCGTCGAGCACCGCGACCGTGGCTGGAGAGTTGGCGTCTGGCTTGAGGAGCGAGCCGAACGCTTCGGCCATGAGATACAGCGTTGTGTCCGGGTCAGTGTGGATCGGGACAGGCAAGTTTCTTGCGGTCGACATTCCAGGCAAAAGCTGCGCGATATTGCCAGCGGCGGGTCCGATCTCGCTGAGAATCTCAGGACGTGCTCCGACAATCGTCTGTGCGATCTCAATGAACGGTTGATAGGGCAGCGCTGCGTCTGGCGTGCACCGACCAACCACGACGGTCGTTCCCTGGTCTGCGGCACTCCTGCACCAGGTCGAGGTGAGTGATGTCTTCCCAATCCCTGGCTCGCCGATGACCGTTACGAGGCGCGTACCAGCGGTGGCAGCGATGTGGGCTGCATCGAGTAGGTCGAACTGCTTGTCCCTTCCGACGAGGTTTCTGGGAATCGCGCGGGTCAGGAACGCAGGAAAAGGAACGTCTCCGTGGGCTGACGTTGTCTCCAGCTGCCGGGGTTCTTCTATGGACCACAACTCGACCGGACCGTCAACGCCTTTGAGGCTGTGGCTGCCGACAGTCACATAGGGGAATCGGGCACGTCTACCGATGAGAGCTTTGACCGTGTCTGTGATGAGGATCTGACCGCCGTCAGCCTTGTCACACACACGTGAGGCCACGGCAACGGGGAGCCCAATGATGTCGCCGTCTTCGTGGGCGATCTCGCCGGCGTTGATCCCGATACGCACGCCGATCTGGCGAACCTCGTCGGCTTCACGGTTGTAGACGACAACACCTTCCTGAATGCGTCGGCCCGCCATCACGGCATCGACGGAGGAATCGAAGACAGCCAGGGCGCCGTCGCCGAGGTTCTTGACGAGCCTTCCGCCGGTCGAAGCGAGTGCATCTCCAATGATCCGATCGTGCTCAACGCCGATTTCATCCGCGACGTCATCTCCGAGCCGGTCGCGCATGCGCGTCGAACCGACGAGATCCGTGAACATGATCGTTGCCAGTCCGCTCCCTGCCATCGGCCAGACGATACTCATATTCAGCGTGCCGCATCGCTATCTCTTGGATTGTCTAATTGCTTAGTTGGTCTCTATTTGACTTTCTGTCAACTTCCAGCCAACCTCTGAGGAGCGACAATGCTGGAGTAATACGGTGCGTGACCGGAACCGCTGAATGACGATCAAACTCACTCACCAGCAGCGTCGCATCCTCGCCTACAGCATCCCAGTTCTTGCTGTGTTTGCAGCCTTGCTCTTTGGGGCGATCATGCTCATGCTCCTCGGTGCCAATCCGATCGAGGGCTACGGCGAGATGTTCATCGGAGCATTTGGATCTGGTGATGCGCTGGTCGCGACGATCCTCAAAGCCACCCCGTTGTTGTTCGTCGGTGTAGGCATCGTCATCGCGTTCAGGGCAAACGTTATCAATATCGGAGCTGAGGGTCAGATGGTCCTTGGCGGCCTGTTCGCAACGATGGCGGCGCTGTACCTCCCAGAGATGCCGTCGGTCATCATGATCCCGACCGTGCTGATCGCTGGTGTCATCGGAGGCGCGCTCTGGGGATGGATCCCCGGTTCGCTGAAGGCGTATTTCCAAGTCAACGAGATCCTGAGCACGATCATGTTGAACATCGTTGCGGTTCAGCTGATGAGCTACCTCCTACGTGGTCCACTGATCGACCCTGCCGAGATCGAGCGCGGTACTCGCATCCCCCAAACAGAGCGTCTTGCCGAGTCCGCGGATCTTCCGCTCCTGTTCGGTAGCGACCGCCTCCACATCGGTCCGGTCCTTGCGGTCCTGTGCGCAATCGCTGCGTATTACCTGTTGTGGCGCACGCCGTTCGGGTTCAGACTCCGTGCGGTCGGCCTTTCGGAACACGCTGCTCGATATGCGGGCATTCCGGTTCGCCGTACGATCACGATCGCTCTGACGATGTCGGGAGCACTTGCCGGACTCGCCGGGGCGGTTCTCGTGTTCGGGAGCGAGAGCCACCGAATGGTCACCGATGGTTCCACGCTCGGCTTCACAGGTGGTGCCGGATTCAACGGCATCGTTGCTGCGCTGCTTGGTGGCCTCCATCCGATATGGACCATTCCCGCATCCTTCCTTTTCGGCGGCCTCATCGTGGGCGGCCAGGCGTTGCAGCGCGCTGTCCAGGTTCCCTCAGCGCTGATCGTTGCACTCAACGGGCTCGTCGTTGTCTTCGTTGTGGCCGCAGACCGATACCGCGTGAGGCTGTTGTCATCCGATGGACGAGATGAACAGATCACCGACGAGGGCAGTATGCCTGGCGGCGATGACGTGACCGCGCTGGGCTCCGTGTACGACCCTGCGCCTCGCGGCACCGAGTCGTTCGATACGGGGGACTCATTGTGAGCGAAGTCTTCACGATCGCGGTTCTCGTGGCTGTCGTCGGCTCTGCGATCCGACTTGCGGTGCCTCTGCTCCTTGCCTCGCTGGGCGAGACCTACGGTCAGCGCAGCGGTGTGCTCAACCTCGGCGTCGACGGGATCATGCTGCTTGGTGCATTCTCTGGCTACTACGCCGTGCTCAAGACCGGCAATGTGTGGCTGGGCCTTGTTGCGGCGGGGATCGTCGGACTGATCCTCGGTCTCGCCTCGGCTGTGATCGCCGTGACGCTGAAAGCTGAGCAGGGCATCAGTGGTATCGGTATCTACCTCTTCGGACTTGGGATGAGCGACCTGCTGTTCCAGAAGCTCGTCGGCACACCGATACCCATCGATACATTCCCGCCGCTCGACATTCCGATTCTTGCCAACATTCCCTACATCGGAGAGATGTTCTTCCAGCACAACCTCGTTATCTACTTGGCCTTCGCCGCGATTCCGTTCAGCGCCTTCATCATCAATCGCACGACATTCGGGATGAACATCAGAGCGGCTGGGGAGTATCCCGACGCAGCCGACACGCTTGGTGTCAGCATCACTCGGGTGCGATACGCAACCCAGCTCATCGGTGGCACGCTCGCCGGGATTGCAGGCGGTGTACTGGCCATCTCACTCGGAATCTTCCAGCAGAACCTCACGAATGGAGCGGGCTTCATCGCAATTGCCCTCGTCTACTTCGGCGGGTTCAGACCGGTCGGCATCATGCTTGGCGCCCTCTTGTTCGGCTTCGTAAATGCCCTGGTGCTCGAACTGAAGACCCTTGAGATCATTCCGCGGGACCTCTCGAACCTTGCCGCGATGGCACCCGCAATAATCACCATTCTCGCGTTGGCCTTCGTTGCGAGGCGCTTCCGGGCCCCTTCAGCGTTGACCAAACCATTCACGAGAGGACAGTAGGGACCGCGTGCGGTCCATTGACATAGGAGGAAAGTTGAAGAAGACAACTATCAAGCTGGTAATCTTGCTGGCGGTGTTCGCGCTTGTCGCAGCAGCATGCAGCAGCAGTGACGATGAGTCGGGAGATGGCGATTTCCGAATCGCGATCGTCGCACCATCAGCGTCGAACGATCTTGCGTTCACACAATCGATCGTGGACGCTGCGAACATTCTGAAGGCCGATGGTCTGGTGAGTGAGGTCGCAATAACCGACGGAACATTCGTCGTTGACGATGCTGCCGTAGCGATCCGCGACTATGCGTCTGAGGGCTATGACCTCGTGATCGCCCACGGATCACAGTACGGAGGATCACTCCAGGAGATCGCACCAGATTTTCCAGAGATCTCCTTTGCATGGGGTACGTCGGCTGACACATTTGGCTTGTCGAACGTGTACTCATACGAGGCTGCATCCGATCAGGGTGGCAGGGTCATGGGAATCATGGCAGCGGCGCTCTCGACGAGCGACGTCGTCGGAATCGTTGGACCGATTGAGGTTGGCGATGCCAAGCTCTACGTTGACGGGTTCAAGGCTGGCGTTCTTATCCAGAATCCTGCCGCTGATGTTCCGGTGAACTACATCGACTCGTTCAGTGATGTTGCACTTGCATCTGAGGCCGCGACGTCGCTCATCGGCAACGGCGCCGATGTGCTTTCAGGTACAGCTCAGATGGTCGTTGGGGCCGTTGGTGTCGCAAAGACTGAGGGTGTTCTGTGGTTTGGCACCCAGGCG
>Ga0255049_10000662_pt1 | contig 20721 bp, 21 predicted proteins | sample JV7_2_3_MG_FD_183615 | JGI IMG/M metagenome (GOLD analysis project Ga0255049, IMG submission 183615) | Seawater microbial communities from Jervis Inlet, British Columbia, Canada - JV7_2_3 | ecosystem: Environmental > Aquatic > Marine > Inlet | place: Canada: British Columbia | collected 2016-10-06
TTCGAGGCGTGCCAGGCCGACGCCACAGTTCGGAATGTTGGCAAAATCGAAGGCCCGGTCAGGATTGCCGACATTCATCATGATTTTGACGGGAATGTCAGGCAAGGAGTCCAGTTCGATTTGCTTCTGCTCGAAATCCAGCTTGCCTTCGTAAACGAAGCCTTCATCGCCTTCGGCGCAACTAACGGTCACGTCCATGCCGTCCGTGATGACCTCGGTCGCATTGCCGCAACCTACGACTGCCGGAATTCCAAGTTCGCGCGCAATGATTGCGGCATGGCAGGTTCGTCCACCACGGTTCGTGACAATGGCGGCGGCGCGCTTCATGACCGGTTCCCAGTCCGGGTCGGTCATGTCCGAAACCAGAACATCTCCCGACTGGATGCGATCCATCTCGCTGACGTCGCGAATGATTTTCGCGGTGCCAACACCAATTTTTTGCCCGATGCTGCGCCCGCTGATGATCACATCCGAACGATTCTTCAAGGTAAAGCGTTGAATGGTGCGGCCACTTCGGCTCTGCACTGTCTCGGGTCGCGCCTGCAGAATGTACAGTTTGCCGTCAGTACCGTCCTTGCCCCATTCAATATCCATCGGCCGGTCGTAGTGCTTCTCGATTGTGACCGCCATTTGCGCCAGCTCGATGATATCTGCGTTTGTAAGCGAAAAAGACTGGCTGTCCTTTTCATCTACATCGACCGTATCCACAGTCTTGCCAGGCGTCGGATCCTCGCTGTAGACCATCTTGATGGCTTTGCTGCCGAGATTCTTTCGCAATATCGGGTACTTGCCGTCTGCCAGGGCGGGTTTGTAGACGTAAAACTCATCCGGGTTGACTGCGCCCTGAACAACAGTCTCCCCAAGTCCATAAGAGCTCGTGATGAATACCGCATCGCGAAAGCCGGATTCTGTATCCAGGGTGAAAATAACGCCGGCTGCGCCGACATCACTGCGCACCATCGTTTGCACGCCAACAGAAAGTGCGACCTGGTTGTGATCGAACCCCTGGTGAACGCGATAGGCGATCGCCCGGTCGTTAAACAGGGAAGCGAACACCTGGTGCAATGCCGCGACGAGATTATCGATGCCGCGGACGTTGAGGAAGGTTTCTTGCTGGCCGGCGAAAGATGCGTCCGGCAGATCTTCCGCTGTGGCAGAGGAGCGCACTGCAACCGCGATATCGTGACCGGCGCACATCTCATCCCATGCGGTCGCGATATGCTGCATCAGCGCCTCTGGGAGAGGGCTCTCCAGAATAGCATCACGAATGGTTTTGCCAGCGCTACTTAGCGCGGCGATGTCGTCAACATCAAGATTGTCGAGGAGTCTGGCGATCTGAGTATCCAGGCTATTCGCCTGCAGGAATTCACGATACGCCGCTGCTGTCGTCGCGAAGCCGCCCGGCACGCTAACGCCCAGGTTACTCAAATTTCCGATCATCTCCCCGAGTGAGGCGTTCTTGCCACCTACAACCTCAACGTCCTGCATACCAAGCTCTGCGAGCTTGATGACATATGGTTCCAAACTCAGCTCCCTTGTGTTCCCTCTCTGGAAATGGACAATCGATGTCGCGCAAGCATGATGACCACGACCTTAGTGCTGGAATCCGGGAATATAACTTATGAATGAACGCACTGTTTACTTTCTTTCGGACCAGACCGGAGTGACCGCCGAGACCTTGGGCCACAGCCTTCTGACGCAGTTTGACAGCCAACATTTCACGCAGGTGACTTTGCCATTTATAGATACCGAAGACAAGGCAAGGGAGGCGGTGCAGAAAATCAATGCCGCCGCCGCCAGTGCAACCTGCCGGCCGATCATATTCTCGACACTGGTGCAAAACGAGTACCGTTCGATCGTGCGCGAGGCGAACGGTCTGCACCTGGATATTTTCGACGTATTCCTTGAGCCGCTCGAAGAGGAATTCCAGGAGAAGCCGTCACACGAGCCCGGGCGCGCGCATGGCATGAGCGATATCAACGCCTACATGAAGCGTATTGAAGCAACCAACTTCGCGCTGGCGAATGATGATGGCGGCGTTAGCCGAAACTACGAGATGGCTGATGTGATTCTGGTGGGCGTGTCCCGCTCGGGCAAGACGCCTACCTGTTTGTACCTGGCTTTACAGTATGGTGTTTACGCAGCCAATTATCCGTTGACCGAGGAAGAGCTGGAGGCGGGTGGTCTGCCGGACTTTCTCACCGAACAAAAACACAAACTCTTCGGGCTGACCATCGCACCGGAAAGATTGCGCCAGATTCGCAAGGAAAGACGTCCGCTTGGTAATTATTCGACTGCGCAACAAGTGCGTTATGAGCTTCGGGAGACCGACAAGATTTTCAAGCGCTATGGAATTCCGAATGTGGACACAACGGAATTTTCGATTGAGGAAATCGCGAGCAGAATCCTAGATAGTACTGGTGTTGAGCGACGAGTACGACCCTGATTTTTGACAAAATGGCGTGCTATATTGATTGCATGTTGCTCGATTGCCAACTCGTACCACAGACCATTGTCAGACCAAACAGCTTCGTGGGTCTGATGTCATTGTATGAGAGCAATTACCTTAGGCTGCTGCAGCTAGTGCCGGAAATTGAACGTCTGGACGGTTGCTTTCGTTCCCGCGTGGCTGGCGAATGCGATCTGCATGTCGAAATTCTTGAGCGTTGCCGATATACGGTGACACTTTCCCTGACCTACCGGTTTGACACCGGCGAAGGCGACGTTGCGAATCCGGACATGATTGTCCGCGTATATCTCGACGGTGCGCTGGCCGAGTCAATGAGTCTCGGCGCAGAGCAGCGGCACGATCGGCTGCGACAGATTGTGTCAGTGCAAAAGCGGGAGCTGAGCGCACGTTGGCGGCGTAATATCATCCTCAACAAGTGGCTTGAGTTCCTGAGTGATCAGGGCCACCTGATACTTGAGCGGTAGATTGTAAAACTGTCGATTCTGTCAGCGATTCACGTCCTGTGAATTGCCATTATCAACACGATCTGCATTGCTTTAGTGCTGTGTCTGGCACTGTCATATTATGTAAAGAGGGAGCGGTCTTGGCGAGCCTAACCGCAATTTTTGGAAGCTCGACAGAAAAGCCGGAAGAGAATGAGCAGGAGAGCGAGAAGCTCCTCGAACTCTACTGGAATCGTGCTGAGCTAAAGAAGGAATTCGCGGAGCTGCGAAGCGAGCAGTTTAGTCTGCAGGAACGTGCGAAAGAGCACGAAGGAGCTACGGCGCGCGTACAGCAAAAGCTCGAGCACCTTGAAAACCTGCTACTGGATCCGGAATGGGTCTACAACATCGTTACTTTTTTCCAGCTGCGCAGTTCGAATCTGCGTTGCCAGTCCAAGCTGGCCAAATTTGCGGAGCAATTGAAGCAGCAACGTGAACAACGCGTACACAGTCAGCTCGTTGACGATTGGAATGAATTACGTGCTGAAGAAGCCGCCAAAGTAGAACGCGAGATTGGGGAGCAGCGTCTGCAGGTCCAGATGCTGGAAGATCATCTGCAGGCCGAACGCCATCGTATTGCCACCATGGGTGGATTCATCAAGATATTTCGTGGCAAATCGGCCACGGCAAGCCTGGATAATCTCGAGGAAAGTATTGCGGCAGCGCAGGGCGATGAGCAATTAATGCTGTTGCAGCTCGACGAGATCCAGAAACGCGAACCGCCGAACACTCAAGGCCTGGACGTTGCAACAAAACGTCTGATCAATATCATGATCGTTGCGTTCGGCCAGCAGCTATACCTGCACTTCAGCAAAGATGATCTCGCAGAAATGGCCAAAGAATCAGGCGAGAGGAGTATTGGGTCCATAAACTATGGGGACAAAGAGGCCTGCGACGAAATTCTCTCGCGCGTCAGCAAGAGTCTCGACTCGCTTGAGAATGCTGCTGATTTTGCAGATGTCTTGCAGCGTCGTGCGAAGCTGATCGCCGAGAAAGCTGAGTATCGAGCGCATGATGACGCGGTTCCAACTGCCGCATCTGTGTCTACCATCTATGCGTTCGGCAAGAATGGTGACATCAGGCAGTCCGAAGCCAATCTGCTCGGGGAAAACTACTGGAATATGAGTGGCGTAGTGAGTCGTTGATCAGGCAGGATGAATCTAGATGTCGGTACGATACATCTGGCGCCGGAAGCGCGGCTGATCTTCTTCGGATACACCCGGCAAGCGTAGCGCTGTTTCAGGTGGGTTACTGACAGGAACGGCATTTTCATCAGCCTCGGCTTCAGTGTCAGTAGTGTCGGTCGATTTAGTACTTGCAGCGTCAGCCAGTGCAGGCGAGCTTACTTTCTCACTGCTGGGCTCAGTCGCCGCGTCTTTCATATCAGCAGCGGATTCAGTCAAACCGTGATCGGTTCTCCTGATCGTGAGCAAAGGAGTGGGAATTTCAACGGCCGGAAGCGCTTCGCATTCTGCTGTGACGTCATTGGATGCGAGGGCAGACGAGCACCAACTGCCCAGCAATAGCGCAGCTGCGCTGCCAAGCAAAGAAATCTTCGAACTACTGAATCGTCCTGTCACAAGCTCTCTCGCATTTGGAGCGGAGTGTTATAGTCGAGTATAACACCCACGGTCGCACACGCAAGTCCTACTAAATCAGGGACTTACCTGTGCCGTTTGCGCCGGTACGCCCTCAACTTCCCGCATTACGGCCAGATCTGTGACAATCCCAGCCGCCTGGTCAAGCTGCACATCCGGGCGTTCCTCTTCGTCCAGAGCTTCAAGATTCTCAATCGCGTCCAGGCCCAGAGCTGCGCGGCGATCATTTTCGAGTTCGAGCGCCCGGTTCCGGTTCAATTCCCGCTGCTCGCGCCGGGTATCGATGTTGAGTGACAGTGACTTGCGGGTGCGTGTTTCCCGATCTTCCTCAATGAACTGCATCAGGTATTGGAAATTCGGATCTTCCCTGGCGCGTTCGGAATGGCTGGCGGTGAGTGAATTGATCGTGTTGTCCAGCGGTTCACCAGCCCGAAAGCGGGTCGTCTGAATCGTATCCCAGGGAAGCGCACTATCGCGCACACTTTCACCAATCCGCTCGGCATCAATGGGTGAGGGCAGATTGATGTCGGGATCGACGCCCCTGTGCTGGGTGCTTTCGCCCGTAACACGATAGTACTTACCAATGGTCAAGGTCAGCTGACCGTAGCCCTTATCACCTTCGGGCTGCAGATACTGATCCAGTGAATACAAGTTCTGCACGGTGCCCTTACCAAAGGTTTTCTGGCCGATGATCACACCGCGCTCGTAGTCCTGTATGGCGGCAGCAAAAATCTCCGAGGCCGATGCACTGAAGCGATTGATGAGCACAGCCAGCGGACCGTTGTACGCGACTCGAGCTACCGGATCAGGATCGTCAAGACGACTGATGCGGCCATTGGAATTCTTGAGTTGGACCACCGGGCCGTTATCGATGAACAAGCCGGATAACGCGGTTGCCTCGGTCAGATGACCACCACCGTTATCACGCAAGTCGATCACCAGGCCGTCGATCCCCTGTTCCTCGAGTTCGGCGATCAGGCGCTTCACATCTTTCGTTGTACTGGTGTAATTCTTGTCGCCGTTGCTCAATGCACGATAGTCGCGATAAAAACTGGGCACATCGATAATACCGATACTCCAGTCACGGCCTTCGCGCGGGACGGTGATGATCTCACTTTTAGCCGCCTGTTCCTCAAGGCGGACCTGGCCTCGCGTCAGGCTGATCTCGTGATCGCTGTTGCCGGGCAGTGCGCCGGCAGGAATGATTTGCAGTCGAACGACCGTATCGGCCTTACCGCGAATCAGATCGACCACGTCGTCAAGGCGCCAGCCAATGACGTCGGTCATCTCGCCGTCAGTGCCCTGAGCAACGCCGGTAATGCGGTCTTTCGGTCCGAGGGTGCCGTCGATTGACGCCGGCCCACCCGGAATAATGTTTACGATCTGAACATAGTCGTCTTCTGTCTGCAGTGACGCACCGATGCCGAAGTACGACAAACTCATCTGAATGCGATATTCCTCCGAGTTGCGCGGCGACAAATAGCTGGAGTGCGGGTCAAGCGTGTGTGCGAAGGCGTTCATGAATGTCTCAAAGACATCGTCGGCCTTGATCTGCTCCATACGCTTCAGGTAACGCGTGTAACGCTTTCTCAGTACTTCCTGAGACTCTTCCCATGGCTTGTCGGTCAACGCCAGGTTCAGCACATCGTTCTTGACTCGTTTGCGCCAGAGTTCGTCCAGCTCTGCGGTCGTCCTGGCCCAGGGAATGTCCTCACGGTCAAATAGATACTCCTCGTCAACCATCAGATCTGGTTCTTTTTCGAGCAATTCCAGTGCGTATTCGAACCGCTCACGGACTCGTGTCCGGTAGACCGAAAACATGTCAAAAACCGGATCGAGCGGCTGGTTTCGAACGATGTCGTCGAGCTGGTAGCGATATTCTTCGAAGAACTCCACATCGCTTGCGAGCAGGTAGACGCGATTGCGGTCCAGTTCGTCCATGTAGCGATCCATGACCTTCGAGGACAGGTCATCATTCACAGCGATGTGGTTGTAGTGCGATTTTTGAATAAACGTGGTCACCAGTTCGCCAATGTTTTCATGACGTGATTCTGGTTGCAGAGGCTCATCGCTGGCCATGCCTTCAGTGCTGGCGGAAACAGACATCGTCAGCAATCCGCACAACAGGCCGGTACATAGTTTCAATCGACGGGTCTCTATTACGTTCAAATTTCTCTCCATAGAAAGGGCTGGGCAGTTTTGAAACCAAGCCAAGTGGGCTAGGCTAGTTGTCCAGCCCGTATTGATCAAGGGCCTACTTTGCATAACTGACCGCTGTTTGCGGACTAAACTGGTCCAACTCGGAAAACTTTAGATGCGTCCACTAACTGTGATCACCGGGATCGTGGCGGGGTCCTGCCTTTCGATCACTGTGAGTCTTGCCGCTGTGCTAGTCGTCTACCTTGTTTTGGGCGACGACTACCCGCGTGTACAACATGAATTCAAGCCTCTCCTGACCAGCTTGTCCCTCTTCTTCGGTATGACCGCAATATCCGCTGCGAGTTTCTATGCATTGTTAACAAATCTCAAAATAGCCTGGTTGCTGCAAATGGCAATGTGGGCAGGGCTGGGAGCGACGGCATGGTATTTCTGGCCCTGAGCGGCTTAGCCCAACAGACGCAGGCCGGTCTCACCTTCACGCTGCAAGCCGCGCTGCCGGCGCCGGCGCATTCTTGCCTGCAACTCTTCGCGTCGAACTTCGAGCTCACTGGGCGACCTGGCAGGACTGCCATCACGGTATTCACAAAAATCCTGATAAGCATCAATCTCGTGTCGTAGTTCCCTGACTACAAGTTCAACCATGATCGCGTCATCGAGAAAACCCAGTCCTGGAATCTGATCCGGAATCAGATCGTCCGGTTCGGCGAAATAGGCGAGGGCATTCAATACCCTCTTGCTCTCTTCATGCGGCATCCGCCAGTCAACATCAGAGATCATGCGCATCATCATTTTCAATTTTTGCAGCCGCTCGACAATGAATCCCGGTGTAGCTTGCTCACCGATCTCCCGCATCAGTTGAGCAGCAGTGGCGACAATGTCTTCGGGGGATTTTTGGGCTACGGCTTTGCGAGCTTCACGCATGATCAAGCGAAAATGCTTAAGATCGTTGTCATCCAGGTCAAACGATATCCGTAAACTCATCGCTGGCAGTCTAGTCTTTGCGAAATCGTTTGTCCCAGTTCTTCGAGCGATCGAATTGGCCGGTGTTGTACGGGTCGATACCTTCTTCTTCTTCGGTGTCGATTGAAGAGTCGTCGAGAATGGTCAGCGTTTCATGTGTGCCGGTATCTTCGCGGACATATTTGTTGCGGATCAGGACGTTCTTACCCGGGCCATTATTTTCGATTCGGCCTTCGAAACTGTCGTCGAGATCAACGAACTCTGGCTGTTGCCGCGGCACTGCCTGCTTAATTTTGACTTTCTTTGGGGCCGCATGCTGGCCGCTTTGGCGCAGGTGTGCACCAGTCTGCTTGAGGTCAGGGCGTGGTGAAGCCTGTCGTGGCGATAGTTTGCTTGCCAGCCAGTGGAAGAAACGCTGCATTATCGGTATTTCCGTACCTGTGCTGTTTAGGTTGGTCTCCAGGGAGCAACTATAAAGCCTGCTCGCTATCAGGATGCATCATTGTTGACATAATTTCTAGACAAGCAGGCTTACTGTGTTGTTAGCAAAGAAAAAAGTGTGCCCCAGGTCACACTATTGCGAATCGCCTGACCAGCATGGTCAGGCGAACAATTTGCCAGGCAAGATAGGGTGACAGTACGAGGAACCAGGCTACCGGTTCACCGTTGCGAATCTTGCTGCTTATTGCGCCAAAGAATCCGCTGAAGCCGTTGCCGCCATAATCACCAAATACTTCGTTGCCGACGACGTAAATCCCTATCGGTAACAGGACCAGCCCAAAAAAAAGCAGCCCGAGAAAAAGGGCGATCTCTCGTAGTGCGAGTTGCTTCAGAGGTTTGGCGCTATTGGCCACGAATGGAATTCCAGCCTGATGATCAGCCCATCGTTGCGTAGCTAAGGACAAAGATCAAGCAGCGCCTATTTTGGATCATTTGTGGATCCCTTCCGGCGGCGATGTATCAATACGCCCATATGCAGACAGGCGGCGGAAAACAAGAGGTAGTGTGGTAATACCCAGGACCAGTGACCGATGTACATCGTCGCGAACAGCGCGCCGATGCCGGATACCAGGTAGAAATAGGGTACTACTGCGTAGAGGCGTTTGGGGAGCCAGACTTTCCTGGATAACAGCGTGCCTGCTTCTTGAGTAATCTGCTGTGACTCGCTCAGAACAGGCGGCCTTTCCGTGGCATTACTGAACATCATCTGACCTGCACTCCCTGCATATCGTGGAGCAGCGTATGCCGAATCTCGCCGTGAGTCCGTGAGAGCGCTCACAAAAAACGAATCAATTGCTCAATTATTACTACTGATCTCGCTTCGGGCGTTCTTCATAGCGAAACTCGGCGGTGCCAACGGTAACGGTGTCGCCATTCTTGAGAAAGTGTTCCGTGATCCGCCTGGAGTTGACGAAGACGCCGTTCTTGCTACCCCAATCGATGACCCGTGTGGCATCGCCCTCGGTTACGATCACTGCGTGCCGTCGGCTGATGTGCGACGCTTTGAGCTGAATGTCGTTTTGTTGTGTTCTGCCGATCGTCAGACGGTCCTTGAACAAAGGAAATCGAAGTTCCTGATCGTCGATCGAACCGACAAGTACTCGCGTGACCCTGTCTCGTTCTGCCGGACCTTGTTCATCGATACGTTCCGACATGCGATCGTCAATTTCATGAATGACTTCTTCGATTTCGCCGATCGCGTCCAGCTGCTGTGATTTCTTTGCGAGTTCGGCCAATAGACAGTTAATTGCTTCGCTCTTGGTTTCGAGTTTATCGCCAATTTCGTCGCATTCGCGTCGCAAGTTACGATTCTCTTGCTCCAAGTCTTGGATCCGGGACTTACTGCATTCCTCGGACTCGCTGAGCATGCCTTCGAGTTCAATGCGAGAACCACGTGTTTCAACCAGGTCGGATGCAAGTTGCTCCGTTACCAGTTCATGATGCGCGACAGTTTCCTGAGCTTCCCCGAGTTCGAAACGAATCATGCGGATTTCTTCGGCATGAGTCGTATGTAGTGAAGCAATATCAGCATTCAGCCTGCTGTTGCTCTCATCAACCTCTGCAACGTGTTTTTCCAGAGTTTGGAGCCGATCGTTGGCCTGCTCCAGAGTTTGTTGCAGAAATTCGCGCGTGTTTTCGTCATCGCCAGTGGCGGCATCACGATCCTGAATCTGCTGCCGAAGCTGGTCGGCGTATGCTTCCGTTTTTGCAACGTGTTCCTGCAATTCCTTGATCATCAATTCGCTACTGGCAAGTTGGCCCGCTTGCACGACCAGAATTTGTGCGCTCTGCTGCGTGTCATCGCCACTGCTCGCGGCGATATGTATGTTCAGGATGTCGATCTCAGACTGCAAAGCGAGGTGGGCATCGTTACGCTGGCGAATTTCGCCCTTGAGGGCTTTAATTTTCTGATCACGCTTTTTGACCAGCTCAATCTTGCGTGCCAGCGAATTATTTGCATCCGACAGTTCGCGATTGAGCGAACTCGTCAGTTTCTCGCGCGCGTGGATCTCTGTTTCAAGGCCAAGCCATTTGGCTCGCAATTGCTCCATGTCGAATTGCAGCCGGTTAATTGTCTCCGACCGCGATTTCAGATCTGACTTGAGATCTGAAATCGTGTGGTCATGATCAGCATTGAGAACTTTGTCTTTGTGGTAGCCGGCCGTACTCGCGGCGGACTCAAGTTCGACGCCCACACCGGATGCTTGCGGAACGAGGGCCTCGAGTTCCGCCGTTGGGTCGTCATCATCAGCGACTAATTCATTGATGTTTTTCTTATCATTAGCCATTGATGGATACTAACACGCGCACGATGGCAGGCAATCAGGCTCGTAAGAAAATCAATATATTACGTCAAGTTCCTGTCAGATAGTTTAATCGCAGGATACGGTACGGCCTTCCGCCCAGCGGCGCAATTCGCTTATCTGCTCCCGCATGACGACGGACAGCGGGCGAGTCATTTGCAACTCGTCGAGAATGTGCTCGGTGGCCAGTTCTTTTCTCTGTGCGTGGGCAGCGTACAGTGCCGCAACCACAGCCTGTTCTATTTCCGAACCTGAAAATCCTGCTGCGGCCGCGGCGATCGCGGCGACATCGAAATTGGCCAGGTCCTGGTTGCGACGAGACAAGTGAATGCTGAGAATCGATGCGCGGTTTTCCTCGTTGGGAAGATCAACGAAGAATATTTCGTCGAAGCGGCCTTTTCTGACCAGTTCAGGAGGCAGGGCATGGATGTTGTTTGCCGTTGCGACAACAAACACCTGGCTTTCTTTTTCCGCCATCCACGTGAGAAAGGAACCGAGCACGCGTTGCGTAGTTCCGGTTTCCCCACCACGGCCTGCAATGCCTTTTTCGATCTCGTCGATCCAAAGCACGCACGGTGACATGACATCGGCAGTCTGCAGGGACTCACGTAATTTGCGTTCAGTTTCACCGTGATACTTGTCATAGACGGCACCGAAATCGAGCCGCAACAGCGGCACGCCAAAGATGCCGGCCGTCGCTTTTGCGGCAAGGCTCTTGCCGCAACCTTGCACGCCGAGCAAGACAATGCCTTTCGGTGAATCCAGATGCGCCACGTTGTCATCGCCGCGAAAAACCGCTTTACGTTTGGCCAGCCAGTTCTTCAGCCGCTCCATCCCGCCAAGGTCGTTGAAGCGAGCCGTGTCATATTCGAATTGCAGCGCACCGCCACGGTTCAGCAGTTCGTACTTGGCTTGCATTACACCGGGCAGGTCACTTTTTGTGATTGCGCCATCAACATAGATCGCATTGCGTGCGAGTTGTTCGGTATCAGAGTAGGTCAGACCCGCCAGGTTGCGGATCAACATTTCGTGCGCTTTGGAGTCGGCCTTCACTCGCGAACCCGGGTTTTCTGCAACCCATTCGTCCGCCACGCTTCTGACAATTTTGCGTCTTTGTTCCTCGGTGGGTAACGACATGTCAAAGCGAGCGCTGTAAGACTCGAGCTCGCCGGGCAACTTGACGGTATGACTGATCAATACGAGTTGCCGCGGGATCTCCCGATAACGAATACAAATATCCTTGATCAGACGAACGTGTACCGGGTCTTCGATGAAGGGGTGAAAATCGAGCAATACGTATATGCCCGGTTTGGACACCGCGCGAATATGTTTCAGTACGTCGGTTGGCTGGGAATTGATGGTCTGTGGCTCGAGGGCGATGTCCAGTCGCTGCAGTCCGTCTGTCACGGTCCACTGAAATAACGGCAGGTAGTTACCGCCGATGCCGGTTACCGCGATTGTCTGCAGCATCTCAAGCATGCGTGCTTCGTCCCGCGTCTCAATCACTATGATCGGAGTGCGTGAACGCAATATCACTTTCAGGTCGTGCTGGCCGTCCATTCTTCTATGTTATTTCCTGGCTGCCCGGCGCGATATTACGGCAACCCGGCAGGTTTTTGATAGCTAATACGTCTGACTTGCTGTTGGTCAGCCGGGCGGCGATTTGCGTCATGATCTTCAGGTCGACCGCTTGCTCATGCTGCTGCAGCTTGCGCAACAGATCATCCAGCGATGCGACATCCTCTGTCTGGCGGCGAATTTCCGCGTCGAGTGCTGCCATGACAGCTACGGCAAGTGCGGTCGTCGCGCCGGTCGACGCTTGCTGGCACAAGTCGTTTGCAGATCTGGACCATTCAATCTGATCGTCGATGGCACTCGAGTAACGCTTCTGGGAAATTGTGCCGCTGCGTCGTAGCAGTTGCAGCGAATAGTATTCGGCAAGCCCTTCAATGACCCAGTCATACCCATCCAACGTCGTGATTCGCAGGCTGGTATGCAGCACCTCGTGCAACAGAGTACTGGTCGCATTTTCACTGATGAGCGGCCGCTCAGAATGAATGTAGAGCGACAGCGGGGCAGACAGACCACCGCGCCACATCGGGTCTCCGGCACTGACAATGGTCAGCCGCGATGGTAGCTGCGGCAGCAGGCGGGCAAGCTCTGGCAGTGTCCAGTTGAGCAGGGCGAGAGTATCCATCCGGCGTAACGCATGCCCAACCGGCCCTGCGACGGCTACCCGAACACCGGCTATCGATTCCCGGCGAGTGCCGAGATGGCCCATCGCGATCCAGCCATCGGGTTGATCGAAGCGCCGCTGCGGTTTGTTGATCTCGAATTCGTTGTTATCACCCGAATAGGCCGTGATGACTGTCCACTCGCCGGGCAAGTGGAATTGCAGTGTGGTCTCGCTGTGCGCGCCACGCAGTGTCCGGGTCGCTGCACGCGGGATGATGTCCTCTGCACGCAGCAATCCCCATGCGCCGCCTAGCCAGGCGTCGTAGCCATCGCCGTTGCGCCGATGCGCGATCGAAACTGTCCAGTGCAGCGCGCCACCGGATGCTGCGGGGTGCCAAACCGTCTCTCCCAATTCGGTCTGGATATCGCCGTCTGCATGAATATTGGATATGCGCGGGCCACCACGAAAGCGTAGCTCGCGAAGCAGCCTGCGGCTCTGCTCGACCTGCATCGTCACATCGATCGTGCCGCGCGCCGGATTCGGTGTAACTGAATACGCTACCGAATACGCCAGCGGGTCACCCATGCTGAGTGATTCCGTTGCCGGCGCACTACAAGCCGCGCAGGCAGCGACGCTCATTACCAACAGACTCTTGTATTTTGCGATGTAGTTCATGGGGACTTGGCTTGCTACTGCGTATGCTGGATATCCGATGCTCCGGGAGTGTAGCGTGATGATATCCCAGACAGCTCTGTTAGTTCGCAGGCTTGCCGTTGTCATTGTTCTTGCAGCGACCGTGATCGGTTGCAGTTCCCAGCCAACGACCAGGCCGTCTGTGAGCACAAGCACGGCCGATCAAGCCGTAATGATTGCCATGCAACAGGTTGGCGTTCCGTATCGCTATGGGGGCGCTACACCCACTGGTTTCGATTGCAGCGGCCTCGTTCACTACTCCTATTCCAGAGCGGGCAAGATCGTGCCGCGTACCACGGCGACACTTTGGCAGGGTATGCAGCCGGTAGCCGGGAATCAGATTCAGGCAGGAGACATCCTGTTTTTCAGGATTTCAGGCAAGATGTCGCACGTCGGTATGTACATTGGCGGCGATCAATTCGTGCACGCGCCATCGACGGGGAAGGTTGTATCGGTAGGCTCGTTACGATCAGATTTCTATCGCAAGGCATTGATCAGGGCAGGACGGCCCCGGTAAGCAATCAGGCACTATCGCCATCGGCAACGATAAAGTGCTGTAGTTGCCCGGCGAGTGACTTGCAAGCCTTGGACTGTGTTCTGGCGATGAGTGGAATCGGAATGACCAATGCCGGCAGGAACGAGGTGCCACTGACATCAGTCGTCACGGTGCCCGCCGATTCGAGTTCGTCCAGGTCCCACACCGAGGCCTCGTAGTCAGCATCGTTTTGCCACCAGGCGAAACCAAAACAGCCACCACCACCCGGGCCTGCGGCACAGGACAGGCTGCCACCACCGGCGACACGCTCGGTATCGCCGTCGAGCCAGATGATGTAACGCACATTATTGTCGGCAATGCGCTGCACGACGCCGGGATAGGCCATCAACTTGGGCAAGTGTTTAACTTCCGCGGGAGCCGTGCGCGGCTCAAACCAGGGAAACAGGGAATCAACGAATTCCCTGTGCGGTATCACACGCAGACCAATGCTGCCGCGCTGCAGTGCCTTTTCGACGCACTGAATGTATTTTTCTTCGGTTTCGTTGCCCAGGTGATAACTCTTGGCCATGACGACAACGGCTTCACCATCGTTAATACCGGTTTCACCTACGCGGGCATCCTCGACTCTCGACGTCACGCAACCGGCGAAGGTGAATGCGGTCACCGCAACAATAGAGGCGCTGGTGAATCTGTTATTCGGTTTCACTGGAGGACTCCTCCTGAGCGGTTGTTTCTGCACCGATGGTCGTTTCAGCATCGTCGGTCGCGATTGAAGGCGCGGGATCGCCCATTGCAACACGTGCTGCGGCGATGCTGCTAATGCCCGTCGCTTGATCAAGCTTCATGATCATCAGGGCGGCAGCATCACGCATAGCGAGGACTGCGGCACGCTGTAAGGCCTGTGAGCCACTCACGGAAGCGGTCTCACTCTTGCCGTAAGCGCTGACGGGCCAATCGGCAACTTCATCGCCTTCGTGATCATAAACCAGGATTCGATAGCGAATCCAAACGGCGAAGGATTCGGTCTTGCTTTGATTCGGTACAGAGAACTCGAAGGCATCGATGCTGGGCTCAATCAGGGCATCAATATCGAAATCTTTTGGATCGTCAGTACTGTTCAGTACCGTGACATTCTCAAACATGAAGCCGAATAATTGCGTGAACAGGGCGGCATTCGAATTGCCCAGGTCGATCGACCATTCTTCACGGCCGATTATTTCTTCTTCATGCAGGAAATTGTGAAAGTCAGCGGGCATCCGCAAGCCGACTGACGCCGGAATCTTGTTGATCAGCGGCTTCGGGATCGTTGGTGCTTCCAGTTTGACATTCGATCCGCACCCCGAGATCAGGCCGGCGATAAGAATCCCTGTCAGCACTATGCGCATCGATTTTTTCAATTTGGCGTATCCGGCAATGTCTCGTCCAATGATCCCTACTATCAGAGCGCCTGCGGGCGGCAGAGTTCCGCGATAAAGCGGTGAAAATTCCTGTTATTGACTGTAGTGCGGCGCGCTTGCGAGATCAACAGGATCATTGCCTAGCGTCCCTGCCATTGCAGCGGCGGCGCCTGCATCAGCGCGACCTGCTCGCGCAATGACAAAATATGTTCGTCCCAGTAACGCTGGCCCTCAAACCAGGGAAAAGCTCGCTTGAACGCCGGATCGCTCCAGCGGCGCGCCAGCCAGGCAGCATAGTGCATGATTCGCAGGCTCCGAAGGGCCTCGATCAGGTGCAGTTCGCGCGCATCGAAATGACGAAATTCTGCATAGCCCTCAAGCAGTGCTTCCAGTTGCGGTGCTTGCTCTGCCTGATCGCCCGACAGAAACATCCAGAGATCCTGCACCGCAGGGCCGCGCCTCGTATCGTCAAGATCGACAATATGGATCTGCTCGCCTGCAATCAATACGTTGCCGGGATGAAAATCGGCATGGATTCGAAACTGTTGTACGGCTCCGGCCCGTCCCTGGCAGGCTTCGACCTCGTCGAGCACCTGTTCGGTGACGCTTTCGTACGCTGCATCCAGTTCGATCGGGATGAATTCGTTGTCCAACAGATAATTGCAGGACGCAACGCCGTAGCTGTCAATGTCGATGCTTGGACGGACATCAAATTCTCGTACCTCACCGATCAGATGAATACGTGCGACCAGCCTGCCCACTTGCCGCAGCAAGTCGTAATCATCCAGCTCGGGTGCCCGTCCGCCACGGCAGGGATAGACCGAGAAACGGAACGACGCGGACTTGAGCAAGGTTTTTCCGTCGTGTGCGCTTGGCGCCACGACCGGCAATTCTGTGCGCGCCAGTTCAATTGCAAAGTCGTGTTCCTCCAGGATCTCTGCGTCACTCCAGCGACCCGGCCGATAGAATTTTGCGACGACCGGGGCGCTGTCCTCGATGCCAATCTGGTAAACGCGATTCTCATAGCTGTTCAGGGCGAGAAAGCGACCATCGCAACGATATCCAATCTCCTCCAGTGCGGCGATCATTTGCTCAGGCTGAAGATTGGTGTACGCGAGTGACGATGGATCGTTTTGATCGTTCATCAGAACATCTTGCGGGCCGGCGTTTGCCGAGGCAAGATTCCGTTCCGTTATTGCCGATTCAGGTTTGCCAGCCACATGAAAACGAATGTCCTCCTGCTACTGCTCAGCGCCGGGGCACTGTGTGTCTCTTGCGGTCTCAATGAAGATCCGTTTGACCTGGCCAGCTATGAAGCGGACACCGAGCAATGGCGCGCAGAGCGCATCGAGCGCCTCATAGGGCCTACCGGGTATTTGAATCTTGCGGGACTCTTCTGGCTTACGGAAGGCACGGTTTCCGTCGGCTCTGCCGCTGACAACGACATTGTGTTTCCGTCGGCGGCTGCGGAGTACGTGGGTGAACTGCAGGTTTCAGCAGACGGAGTTGTGCTCAATGTCGCGGACGGCGTCGAGGTGACGTCCGCAGGGCAATTGCTAACGTCAATCCTGATCGTCGACGACACCACCGAGTCGCCGATAACGATTTCCCACGAGTCGATCGCCTGGACCATCATCAAACGAGACAATAGATTTGCGTTACGGTTGCGCGATTTTGAGCATCCGGCGATCGCTGCATTTCCACCGATTGAGTATTACGCCGTGGATACAGAAATGCTCGTGCCCGCAATCCTGGAAAGATTTGATACTCCGAAAATTCTCCAGGTCGATACGGTCATTGTAGGGCTCGGATGGCAGCCGGAATCGCCTGGCGTCGTGGTATTCGAAGTTGACGGGCAGGAGTTGCGGCTTGAGGCGTATGCATCCGGCGACGAGCTTTTTTTCGTATTCGGCGATCGCACAAGCGGACGAGAGACGTATCCGGCCGGCCGCTTTCTGTACGCTGACCTACCTGCGGAAGGCGAGCAGACCATGCTCGATTTCAATCGCGCCTATAACCCGCCTTGTGCGTTCAATGACTTCGCCACTTGCCCGGTCGCGTCGCCGCAAAACCGGCTACCGATTCGTATCGAGGCCGGAGAGAAATTCGATCCGGCGGTACATTCGACACCAGGCAGCAGTCACTGATACTCACAAATCCTTAAGCAACATCGCGACTTCCTTGCTGCCATCCTCGCTCGCTCGTCTTCCGACCTCGCGAAAACCACGCCTGGTATGAAAGCGCATCGAGCCTGCATTTGGCGGCCGAGTATTCACCTCACAGGTCATGATTCGGACGGCATCGGGCATTTCCGCCGCGAAGTCGTCATACAGTCGCGATGCAAGCCCGTGACACCGGGCCATGATGGAAACCGCGACTCTGTCCACATAGGCGAAGTCATCGTACCGATCGCAAAACCAGCGGTAGTTCAAGCTATCGTAGCTCGTGCCTGGTCGCATGCCGATTAGAAAAGCCGCAAGCTGGCTGTTATTCCTCGCGACTCTGAAGTAACTCGCGTTCGCGGCAAACCAGTGCATTCGCTCAATATCTACCGTACCAACGTGCGGTACTTCAGACTCGTTAAGCGTGAGCACCTCCGCTAGATCGGTGGTCGTAACGTCTGTGATCTGAAACCGCATGCCGGTATCTTAGACTGAACTTCTGTGCGTTGAGTCGTTCATATTTTCCTGCGCATTGCGTATACTCACCCCGACGACGGCATTCGACACAGATCGAACAGCTTTAATAGACCGCTCGCAAAGCTACCTTACTTACCAAGACCACGGTGCACCTGCGCTTGCATGTACCGCGGCTCTGTTATGTTCAGTACTTAAGTCGAAGGATGTTTTCTCATGTTCAAGTCAATCCGCAACAAGATCGTTTTCGTCACACTTTTCGCCATGTCGGCATTGTTCGGGTGTAGCAATTCGGAAGAGGAGTCCGCTAGTTCAGGTGCGATTGCCGCAGCAGAACCTCTTCTTAGTTATGTACCGGCAAATTCGCCGTATGTATTTGCGAGTATTGCGCCGTTACCTGACGACGTTTTCGACAAATTGGAACCCAAGATTGATCGCATTCTGCAGTCATACGAAGTTCTGCTGCAGGAGATCGTATCTATGGCGACTGCAGAATTGGCCGCAGTCAACATGGACGGTGCGGACGGTACGGCTGTTGAGGATAGTGAGCAGGAAGAAGCATCCAAAGCAATCGCCATCATTGGTGAGCTGTCATCGCTGATGTCGGTAGAGGGATTGCGGGGCGCCGGATTCGCAAGAGAATCACGGGGTGTCTTCTACGGTAATGGTTTGCTGCCAGTCTTACGCATGGAAGTTACGGATGGTGCGTTGTTTGAGGCGGCGCTGACCAACATCGAGGACCTGGCTGGCGAGAAAATGGATATAGCCACTATCGCCGGTAATACGATTCGCTATGCCGCTACCGACGCCGTCAAAGTGTTGATCGCGATTCTCGACCAGCAGGTGGTTGTTTCTATTGCGCCTGCAAGTTTCAGTGACGCGCAACTTGGCGAGTTACTCGGTTTTACTGCACCGTCGTCCAACATCATTAGTTCCGGCGTGCTGCAGAGCATTTCAACCCAGTACGGCTTCAATGACTACTTCGTGGGCTATGTTGATATTGAGAGCATCGTTAACACAGTAAGCGGAACCGCAAGCGGTCTGGACGCCGAGCTGCTTGCATCGGCGAATGACCAGGAGGACTTGTCCGACATCTGCCGGGCCGAAATTCGCTCGATGGGCGGCATAGCGCCACGCCTGGTGGCGGGCTATACCGACGTATCTGCGGAACGGTTTGACTCGCAGGTCGTGCTTGAACTGCGTGATGATATTGCCGCTGATTTGACGGGATTGACTGCGGCCGTTCCTGGCCTCGGTGGTGATCCGGGCGGCTTGATTTCCTTCGGCCTGAGCCTGGATATCCTGGCAATGCGTAATTTTTATGAGGCGCGACTGGATGCTCTGGAAGCTGATCCGTTCGAATGTGAGCTGTTCGCTGAGCTGCAGGCAGGCGTCGCGCAAGGTCGTATCGCTTTGCAGCAACCGACACCGCCAATGGTCTATGACTTCCGTGGCTTCGTCGGTGTCATTCAGAACATTGAGGGACTCGACATGACGTCGCAAATGCCACCGACTTCAGTCGAGGGCCAGTTTCTCCTGGCGATGAACAATGCACCGGCGCTGGTTTCTTTTGGCACCATGATGAGTCCCGAGCTGGCGGGCCTGGATCTGCAGTCTGACGGCGAGCCAGTCCAGCTCGATTTGCCGCAGGCGCAGAGCTTCGGCGGAGATGTATACGTCGCCATGACGGATAATGCGTTGGCAATGTCAGTTGGCGATGGAGCTGAAACCGAACTCAGCGGCATGTTGTCGGCAGACGCAGAAGACAATGGACTGTTTTTTAGCTTCAGCATGGATGCGGCTCGCTACTACGCGTTTATGGGTGAGGCAATAGCGGCAGCGGAGCCTGACGACAAGACGCCGATGTCTCCGGAATTCCGCGCAGCCATGCAGGAGATGATGCTGGGGATCGCCGATATCTATGAGCGCATGTCGGTGGATCTCCGCTTCACGAGCGACGGTATTGTTATCGAAAGTGAAGTGACGCTGGGGGACTAAGCAATGATGACCAGAAGCTCGAAGTTTTTTCTGGCTGTTATCGCTGCTGTATTCGTCGGACTGGCAACGCAAGCTGAGGACGTTGCCAGGATTCACGTCGATATTTCAAAGGTGAAAGTGAGCGCTGATCTGCAGCCTGTCGATGGAATAACGTCGTCGGGCCAGCCAAATGCGGATCAGTTTGCGCTGGTGGCGGCAGCAGGTTACGTGGCGATTATTGACCTTCGTGGAGCAGAAGAGGGTCGCGGCATGGACGAGGCAGCCGTACTTGGCGAACTGAATATCGAATATGTGACGATGCCGTTGATCGGAGCTGAAGCGATCAACATGGAAAATGCCGCGAAACTGGACCGGATATTAGCCGGATATGACGGCCCGGTACTGGTGCATTGCGGCAGCGGCAACCGGGTAGGCGCCGTTTTGGCATTGCGCGAGAGTCTGCGTGGCGCCAACGATGCAGAGGCGCTGGTTTTTGGCAAGGCAGCAGGTCTGACCGGGCTGGAATCGGTCGTCAAGGAACGCCTCGCCGCGAACTGAGCACAAAAAAAGAAGGGACAGTTACCTTTGGTAACTGTCCGCTTTTTTTGTTTGGTGGTCCGAAGTTCTCGCAAACGCGTTTCCGGCGACCGAAAATCGATTAAGCCACTGATATTTATTCAATTCCCCGTCAGACGGCGGCGTGCAATGGTCACCAACCTGCTATCGAACCCGGTTAGAGGAAGTATTTCGGGAGTTTCGGGAGGCGTGTGGCCTAATTTGGTTGGCAGGCCAACTCGGGCTGCTGTTCGAGAAGCCGCTCGATTTCCTTAGCGATGCGGGCTCGCGCAGCTACCTCGCCCTCCGATCTGATG
>Ga0255049_10000664_pt1 | contig 20691 bp, 14 predicted proteins | sample JV7_2_3_MG_FD_183615 | JGI IMG/M metagenome (GOLD analysis project Ga0255049, IMG submission 183615) | Seawater microbial communities from Jervis Inlet, British Columbia, Canada - JV7_2_3 | ecosystem: Environmental > Aquatic > Marine > Inlet | place: Canada: British Columbia | collected 2016-10-06
GATCGGGATTCTTGATGTACCGTCAGCGAATAATTCCGTTGCGACGCGTTTAGCCGAGAAGAAAGAGCGAGGCGTGATGGCCATCCTGACGACCCGGCAGCTCGGAAAACGGTACGGTACCAAGATCGGCGTCGAAGACGTCAACCTGGAGATCGACCCCGGTACGATCTTCGGATTTCTCGGCCCCAACGGCGCCGGAAAGACGACCGCGATACGATTGCTGCTCGGGTTCCTGAAACCCACGTTCGGGAGAGCGCAGGTTCTCGGCCTGGATTGCTGGCGCCAGAGCCACCAGATCAAGCGTGATGTCGGTTACCTCGCCGGCGACGTGCGACTGTACCCTTGGCTTACGGTTCGCAACGCTTTGTCGATTCTCTCGGGCGCACGCAAACAGAAACTGAGTGAAGCGGGGCTGGCCCTGGCCGAACGCTTTGCTCTCGACCCGGACAAACCGGTGCGAAAGATGTCGCGCGGGATGCGCCAGAAACTCGGGTTGATCCTGGCTCTGGCGCACGAATCCAGGTTGATCGTGCTCGACGAACCCACCAGCGGGCTGGATCCGTTGATGCAACTCAGCCTGGCCGAGTTGCTGCGCGAGCGTTCGGCGGCCGGCTCGACGGTTTTTTTTTCGAGCCACACGTTGAGCGAGGTCGAGCAGCTCTGCGACCGCGTGGCCATCGTTCGCTCCGGACGCATCGTGACCGACGAAACGCTCGACGAGATGCGGCGTCGCGCGCGCCGGCGCGTCGAGGTTCGATTCGAGACCGAAGCGGCCGCTGCCGCGACGGCTCCACCCGAGTACCTCGAGATCATCGACCGCGACAAGGATCTCTGGCATGCCGAACTCGACGGCGAGGCCGGTCCGCTGGCACATTGGCTTAGCGCCCAACCGATCCGCGATTTCACGATCGGCCCGCCGGATCTGGAAACGATCTTTCACGGGTTCTACCGGCGAGAGCAGGGAGCGTCCTAATGCGCGGCGTCCTGAAAAAGATCCTGCACGAGACACTGCTTGGGATGGCGTTGTTCAGCCTGGCGCTGTTGCTGGTCGAGGTCCTGCTCAATCTCATCCTGCCGCAGGTCCTCGATCAGATGGACGAGATGATGGCGCGGATGCCGTTCATGCGGGACTTCGTGGCAGCGTTGCTCGGGATCGATATCGAAGGCGAGATCACGGCGCAACTGATGCAAGCCTTCGTGTGGGTTCATCCGACCGTCCTGACTCTGCTATGGGCCAACGAGACCATGTTCTGCACTCGCTTCCCGGCAGGGGAGATCGATCGCGGTACGATCGACGTCCTGCTGGCGCTGCCGCTCTCGAGACGCCGGATCTACCTCTGCGAGACGATCGTTTTTCTGGGAGGCGGGGCGCTGATGATCGGAGCGGGCGCGATCGGTTACGCCATTGGATCGCAGGCGTTGCCGGTCGAGAACCGACCGGCTTTCAGTCTCGTCGGGCTGATCCTGTTCAACCTGTACTGTTTGTATCTCGCTGTCGGCGGAGTCACGTTCCTCATTTCATCGCTCAGCGAGCGTCGCGGTCGCGCCGTGTTCACCGTGTTCACGATCGTCGTGGCCTCGTTCCTGATCAATTTTCTGGCGCAGTTCTGGGCTCCCGCGGAGCCGTTCGCCTTCCTCAGCGTCGTCGAGTACTACCAGCCGGCGAAGATCCTGAGGAGCGGAGCGCTTCCGCTCGGTGACATCGCCGTCCTGCTGGGGATCGGCGCAGTCGCGTGGCTCGCCGGTTGCGAAGTCGTGGCTCGGCGCAGCATCTGTACGACGTAGCTAACGGCTACTCATCGCCTTGCTATGCTCTTAGATCGATGCGTATTTGCCTATTGACTTCCCAGGACCTCGACGCCGATCCTTTTCCGGAGGATGACTGGCCCTGCGATCCGCGTCCGTTCTATCCCCAGGCGGACTGGGACGTGGCCACGTTGATAAAGCGAACAGCGGTCCGCCACGTGACCCGCCTGGCAAGCAACGGCTACGATCTTTTCTTCAATCTCTGCGACGGCGCCGCGGATGAGAAGACGCCGGGTATCGAGGTCGTCGAAACACTGGAGACACTCGACGTTCCCTTCACGGGTGCGACGTCGGAGTTCTACGAACCCTCGCGCGAGCGCATGAAACAGGCTTGCAGGGATGAGGACATCGCCACGCCGGCGCATGTCATCGCGTCGACCGATGAGGACGTTGAACGGGCGGCACGAGCCTTGCGCTTCCCGCTCTTCGTCAAACACCACTCCAGCTACGCGAGTGTCGGGTTGAGCCGTCGCTCGCGCGTACGGACACCCGCAGGTCTGCGCCGGCAAGCGTGCAAGATCATCTCGCGCTACAACGCGGCCCTGATCGAGGAATACATCGAGGGGATCGAGTGCACGGTACTCGTCGCCGAAAATCCGGACGATCCGGTCCGGCCGAAGACCTACACACCGATGCAGTACCGTTTCCCCAAAGGGGAGTCGTTCAAACACGCCGACATGAAGTGGGTCGACTACGATGCGTTGTCGTCGTCTCCGGTAGACGACCCCGAACTGGACGCGCGGTTGCGCGACGTCTCCGCAAGGTTTTTCGTCGCGCTCAACGGCGCCAGTTTCGGCCGCTGCGATCTGCGAGTCGATCGGGAGGGTACGCCCCACATGCTCGAGATCAACCCGAACTGCGGCGTCTACTACCCGTCGACCGATCCGGGAAGCGCCGATCTGTGTCTGGCTCGCGACCCTGCCGGGCACGAGGGTTTTACGCGGCAACTCGTGAAGGCGGCGCTGCGCCGCCACGAGCGGCGCTTGCAACGTGCGCCGGAGGGCTAGGGCTCGCCGCGAGGCGTTTCACTAGAACGCCGAGTGACCGGTCAGTTCGCGGCCCACGGCAAGTTCATGGATCGTCTCGGTCCCTTCGTAGGTGATCACGCTCTCGAGGTTGAGCATGTGCCGGATCGAGGCGAACTCGATGCTGATCCCCCCGGCGCCGAGGATGTCCCGAGCATCGCGCGCGATATCGAGCGCGGCGCGAACGTTGTTCCACTTGGCCATCGAGACCTGCGAGTGATGCATGGTCCCTTCATCTTTGAGCCGGCCGAGTTGCAGCGAGAGCAGGCGGGCGGTCGTGATCCGCCGCGCCATGTCCGCCAGGCGCCGCTGGATCGTTTGTGTTTCCGCCAGCGTCTTGCCGAACACGCGGCGTTTCCCGGCGAAGTCGAGGGCCTCCTCGTAACAGGCGGTCGCCGCGCCGATGGCACCCCACGTGATGCCGTAACGCGCCTGGGTCAAACAACTCAACGGTCCGCCGAGCCCCTTGGCGCCGGGTAGCCGGTTCGCTTCGGGCACTCGAACGCCGTCGAAGTACAACTCGGACGTGATCGAAGCCCGCAGCGAGTATTTCTTCAGGATGTCGCGCGCCGTATAACCCGGCGTGCCTTTTTCGACGAGAAAGCCGCGGACGCCGTCTTCGGTCTCGGCCCAGACCACCGCAACATCGGCGATCGTTCCGTTGGTGATCCACATTTTGGCGCCGTTGAGGATCCAGTCGTCGCCGTCGCGAGTCGCACGCGTGCGCATCGTTCCCGGATCCGAGCCGCCGTCGGGCTCGGTGAGACCAAAACAACCGATCGCCTTGCCGTTGGCCATCGCCGGGAGCCAGCGTTGTTTTTGTTCGTCGGTCCCGTAGGCGTGAATCGGCCACATGCACAGGCTGCCCTGAACGGACACGAAGCTGCGCACGCCGCTGTCGCCGCGCTCCAACTCCTGGCACACGAGACCGTAGCTGACGTGGTTCAACCCCGCGCAATCGTAGCCTTCGAGGTTGCACCCGAGCAGGCCGAGTTCGGCCAGTTCGGGCACCAACTCCGCCGGAAAACGGTGCTCGTCGAAGGCGTCGGCGATGACGGGAAGCACTCGCTCGTCGACGAATCGCGCCGTAACGTCCTGGATCTGGCGCTCTTCCTCGCTGAGTAGCCCGCGGACATCGTAGAAATCGACCGCGTCGGGTGAGATCTTGGTCGTCGTGCTCATGGTCTCTCCGTGGCAAGAGTCTCGGCGGAACGACAATTTAATTGAGCCTAGTCCGATCTGCCAGTGGGGGCGACGAACTCGCCTCCGGACCCGCTACCGATCCTCAGCCTGATATCCCCTCAATCGATCGTAGGTGCCGACCTGGTCCGCACTCATGGCGGCTCGCATTTGCAGGTGCGCACGAAGGTGAGCCAGACGGAGTTCGCCGCGAAGCCGGCCGATCTCCAGAACGGACCGGGCCAGAGAGTCCTGATCGATCGCTCCCGATGCAAAGCGGGCGTCCAACTCGGCCTCCTTCTCGATCACGGCCCGTCCCAACTGCTGTGCCTGACGCTCCATCTCGTTGAAGATCCCCTGGGCGGTGTTGACCTGACCGTCATTGAGGCCCAACTCACCGGCCAACTCGAGGACGTGTTTCGGCCCCGGAAACCGATTCAATTCGGCGGCCAGTGCGAAACCCATCCCGTGCCCGGCGAGCAAATGCTGACGATCGTCATCCGACAGGGCCTTAATCTCCCTGATTTCGAGCCCCTTGTAGGGAGAAGGCTCGGCCGCGGCTTTTAGTGGGCAGTCCTCCGCCGGGACGTGTTGGGGAGTTTGTCCGCCCATCAGGCCAATCGGCGCGATCAGGATCAAAACGACAAGAATGCTCCGCATACCTGGATTCCTCCTGTTGAAGCTGCCGTGCAGCCAGTTTACCGCGATCCCGGCAGGCTGCTAGAATCGCACGCCCATTCCAACAAAACGAGGTCAAGATCATGCGAGCTAGCGTTTCGAAAATCGCGTGCGTAGCCGCGACGGTGCTCGTCGTCGCCTGCGCCGGATGCAACCAGGATAGTGAGGAGGCGAGCGGAGCCGTGGACGGAAGCAATGTCTTGCTGGCAACCTGGAGCGGCCCCCATGGCGGCGTGCCCGCATTCGACAAGATGGATCTCGCGGCACTCAAGCCGGCGCTCGAGCAGGGCATGGCGAGTCAACTCGAGGAAATCGACGCCATCGCAAACAATCCGGAACCCGCGACGTTCGAGAACACGATCGTGGCGATGGAACGCGCGGGTCGAGAGCTCGACCGCGTGTTTACCTACTTTGGCATCTGGAGCGGGAACCTCTCGACACCGGAATTTCGCGAGATCCAGGCCGAAATGAACCCCAAGCTCTCGGAGTTCCGGACGAAGATCACGCAGAACCAGGCTCTCTTCGAGCGTATCCAGTTGGTCTACGAGGGCGAGATGGATTCCTTGTCGTCCGACCGGCAACGCCTGGTCCTGCTGGCCTACGAAGGATTCGCGCGCAACGGCGCGACCCTCGAGGGCGAGGCCAAGGACCGCTACGCCGAGATCAACAAGCGTCTCGCCGAACTTCACACGGCGTACGGCAATCACATGCTCGCCGACGAGGAAGGTTACGTTCTCTTCCTCGAGAAGGATCAACTGGGCGGCCTTTCCGATTCGTTCGTGCAAGCGGCCGGCGCCGCGGCGACCGAGCGGGACCGCGAAGGGGCGTACGCGATCACCAACACGCGTTCCTCGATGGATCCGTTCCTGACCTTTTCGGACCAACGCGACCTGCGTGAAAAGGTCTGGCGCACGTACTACTCGCGCGGCGACAACGGCGACGAGAACGACAACAATGCCATCATTTCGGAGGTCCTGGCTCTGCGCGACGAACGCGTTCAGCTACTCGGTTACGACAACTACGCGCAGTGGCGGCTCGAGAACCGCATGGCCAAGACGCCGGAGCGAGCGCTCGAGTTGATGGAAGCCGTCTGGCCCGCCGCGCTGGCCCGCGTGCGGGAAGAAGTGGCCGACATGCAAGAAATCGCCGATGCCGAGGGCGCCGGGATCAAGATCGCTCCCTGGGATTACCGTTACTACGCCGAGAAAGTTCGCCTGGCCAGGTACGATCTCGACTCGAACGAGGTCAAGCAATACCTGCAACTCGACAAGCTGCGCGATGCGATGTTCTTCGTCGCCGGCAAGCTGTTCCGGTTCGAGTTCAAGCCTGTCGCGGCCGGTTCCGTTCCGGTGTTCCACGAGGACGTCAAGGTCTGGGAGGTCACCGATTCCGACAGCGGAGGCCATATCGGTCTGTGGTACCTCGACCCGTACGCCCGTCGCGGAAAACGCTCCGGCGCCTGGGCCAACTCGTTTCGCAGCCATGAGACGTTCGACGGCAAGCAGACGGTCCTGAGTTCGAACAACTCGAACTTCATCAAGGCCGCCGAAGGGCAACCGGTCCTGATCTCCTGGGACGATGCCCGGACGTTCTTCCACGAATTCGGTCACGCGCTTCACGCGCTCTCGTCCAAGGTGGACTATCCCACGCTCAACGGCGGCGTGCGTGACTACACCGAGTTTCAGTCCCAACTGCTCGAACGCTGGCTGACGACCGACGAGGTGATCAACACGTACCTCGTGCACCACGAGACCGGCGAGCCGATCCCCGCCGCCCTGGTCAAAAAGATCATGAAGGCGGCGACCTTCAACCAGGGCTTTTCGACCGTCGAGTACCTGGCCTCAGCACTGGTCGATATGCGCTACCACACCGTCGATCCGACCGGGCTCGACCCCGATGCGTTCGAACGTGACACGCTGGCCGAACTGAACATGCCCGACGAGATTCCAATGCGGCACCGCAGCACGCACTTCAGCCACATCTTTGCCGGCGAAGGCTATTCAGCCGGCTACTACGGTTACATGTGGGCCGACGTCCTGACTTCCGACGCCGCCGAGGCTTTCGCCGAGGCGCCCGGCGGGTTCTACGACGAAGACCTGGCCAGGAAACTGGTCGACAACCTGTTCGCGGTTCGCAACGCGGTGGATCCGGCCGAGGCCTACCGGGCGTTCCGTGGTCGTGACGCCGGGATCGGTGCGCTGATGCGCGACCGCGGGTTCCCGGTCCCGAATTAGCGCGACCGCGTCTACCTGGATTTCTTCTGTTTGCCCCTGGCGAGCGACAGCACGTCGTAGTGTGCGTTGATCAGTACGTTCTTGGGCGCCTGGGGCATCGCCATGGTGCGATCGATCTGCTGGGTCGCCTCTCCGCGCAGCGGCATCCTGCCGAGCATGACCATCTTGCCCTTGCCGAAGTCTACATAGATCGGGACGAGGGATAGGAAGTCCTTGGAAACGCCGGTCTGCTTGACGCTGCCCTGGATGCGCCAATCCTTCCCGGCGCGTGTTACCGCCAGATTCGACTCGAACGTGGGAATCTCGGTGCCGTAGACCCACTGGTCAAAAAACCAGTCCAGCTTCCCGTCTCCCGTTGCGTCGATTTCGGGGACGATATGCTCCTCGACGGTTCGCTTGAAGTCCTCCGTCGTGGGAAATTCTCCGCGGTATGTATCGATGAAATCCGTCATCATCGTAAAAAAACGCTGGTCGGGGTTTTCCGAACGCATATCCATCATCATCATACGCAACATGTGCAGGACAAAGGCCCCCTTGTAGTACGCCACCGCACTGTACGCAGCCGGGCTCCGGTTGGTTGCAAGGCGCCAGCCCATCGTCATCGGTCCGACCGTGTAGTTCTTGTAGTTGCCGTTCTTTTCGGAGATGGTCTCTTGCTGCTCCTTGTAGATCTTGTCGTGCTCTTTCCAGTTTTGTGTGCGCTGGATGAAGTAGTTCGCCGAGAACGTCGCGAACCCTTCGGACAACCACTGGTCGCGGTAGCTTCCCCAGCCGACCTCATGGCCCCACCACTGGTGGGCCATCTCGTGCGCGCCGACGGTGTCGACAAACGAAGATATCCCGTAGATCTCCGAAGCTCCCAGCAGGGTCTGGTTGACGAAACTCGCCGCCGGAAGATAGACAAGCGTAGGCCAGGCCTGTCCAAAATTGAACTGCGGCTGCTGGGAGACAGCGACTCGAGAAAAGGACAACTCCCCAAAGACGTTGTTGAACAGTCGTGCGGAGTTGATCGCATCCGCCATGACGTTGTCACTGAGGCCGGAAAGTCCAAAACCGGATTTCGGAGAAAACAACTCGATCGTCATCGCCGCTATCTCGTCCTGGCGGGAGTCGACCTCAAAGTCGCCGAAATTGAACCCGGCGACCTGAACCGGATGATCCGTTTTCCAGCGGGTTACGCGCCCCCCCTCGTGGTCTTCCTCGCTCACGAGTTCACCGACGGAAACGACCCGTGCCTTTCGGCTGCTCGTCCGGAAGGTGAGATCGTACGTCGCGGTATCGCTGAACGCGCCGAGATTCGGATACCACGTGGAGCGGTCGCCGACGACGTAGTAGTTGGCGCTTACCTCGACGACCGTCTCGCTTCCGGCGTACTTCAAACGAATCCGGTGCTCCGTTCCGCCGGGCAACGGCTCGGGGAATACCAGGGCGGCGTCGGCGTCCTGATCCTTGTCTTCCTGGATGACTTGCAGCGCGGTGATGTTCCCGCCATCGCTCAGAAGCTCGGCCGCCTCGAGCCGCAGCGTCGAAGCGATCGCCACCGGAACCACCCGTTCGTCCGCCGTCAGTGGCGTGAAAGTGATCGTGGTCGATCCCTCGACGTCCTCGTTACGCTTGACTCGAGTGTCGACGCTGTAATGTGTGGCGTCCGTGATCCGATGACTACGGCAGTTTCTCGAGGCGCCCGAGTCGAGTTCGCTCGCGAAGTGGGCCATGTGCCACAACCCGCCCGTTGTCGCGTCCCAGGAAACCAACAGCATGACTTCTTCGGGCCCGAGTCTCATCGCCATGGTGCGCTCGGCACCCAACGGATCCAGGACGGCGACGCAGGGCGGGATCTTCTTGGTGTCGGGTATTGCTATGAAGACGCCGGGCCGATCGGATCGAGACAGTAGGTCCTGGAGGATCCGGATCTGGAAGTTGGTCCTGAAATCTTTGCGTTGCCGATTCATGGCCTTGTCCACGGCCGAACGAGCCGCTGCCGAGGGCGTGCCGGTCTGGACCTCGCCCGACCGCAAGAGTTCGGCAACGGTACCGTCGGTCGCATAGAAAACCGCGGACCCGAACGTATCGGACAGGACATCGAGGCCGGTGTCGCCGGTTCGAATCCTCAGATGGTGTCGTTCGTCATCGGTCGCGGGCGACAGGATCATCGACCCGTGTCCGACAAAGGCAAAGCCCCACTCCTTGCCCTCGACCGGTTCGAACAGATACGCTGTCCCGTTCAAGCCGAACGAAAACGCGTCGCGTTCGAGGGTGAATTCGCTGAGCTGGATCCGCCGCCCATCGAGTTGAGTGGATTTCAGCCGGTCGTACGCCGTCGCGTTCGTTTCCGCGGCAACGGCCGGGCCCAGCAGGGCAACCACACACAGCGCGAAAAGCCAGGGGCCTTGTTTCATTCGTGTCCCCTCGTCTTGTGGATTGAGCCCAGGATACCCAAAGCGGCGGGCAAACGGAACCGCCATTTTCGAGGCGGGCCGTGGGCTCCAGCTTGCCGTACGAGGCGCCGGCGTGCATCCTGGCCGCATGAAAGTCGTCGTCCACATCGCAGCGCTACTGGTCGTCTCCGCCGGCTTCGTATGGGGTGCCTCGGACACTCCGCCGGGTCCGCCTGCCCCGCTCGAAGATGCCGTCGAGTTCGGCGGCCACCACTACCGACTGGTCGACGACGTCGAGGATCTGAGTTGGACCTCGGCCAAGAAAGCGTGCGAGGCCGATGGCGCGTACCTGACCACGGTGACCGGCGAGGACGAGGCCGCGTTCATTGCCGGGCTTTGCGATGACCGCTACATGTACCTCGGCGCGAGCGATCATGAGGAAGAGGGGGTCTGGAAGTGGGTCGATGGAAGCCCCTGGGAATTCACGCACTGGATGCCCGGCCAACCCAACGACTACTCCGGGTCGGAGGATTACCTCGCAACCTATGACGGTGGCGAGTGGGTCGACGTCGATCGCTCCGGTGGAGATTTCTGGATGCCCACCGGTTACATCTGCGAGTGGGATCGCTGATCTCGTCCAGCGAATAAACAAGGCCGGCTAGGGTATCCTTGGCGCATGCTCCCTACCGTCCTCCTCATCTTCGCCGTGCTCCTCGCGATCGCAGCCGGATGGCTCTACAACCGGCTCGTCGGCCTGCGCAACCGCGCGGCCTCCGCATGGTCGGATATCGATGTTCAGCTCAAGCAACGTCACGATCTGATCCACAACCTCGTGGAAACCGTCAAGGGTTACGTCACGCACGAGCGCGGCACGCTCGAGGAGATCACTGCGGCGCGTGCGGGTGCCGAGGGCGCCCGCCAGGCCGGCGCCCCGGCGGACGCCGGGGTTGCCGAATCCCACCTGAGCAAACGCATCGGGCGACTCTTTGCGGTGGTCGAGGCCTACCCCGATCTCAAGGCCAGCGATGGTTTCCGACAACTCCATGAATCTCTCGTCGGCGTCGAGGACAAACTCCAGAACGCCAGGCGCTATTACAACGCGGTCGTACGCGACTTCAACACACGGATCCAGTCCTTCCCGGATCTATTCATGGCGCGAACCTTTGGTTTTGTGGAACGCGAGTTCTTCGAGTTGGACTCGGAGGCGGAGGCGGCCGTACCCAGGATTGATCTGGAGGTTTCACGGTGATCGAGAAAACCCGCATCGTCCGTATTTGCGTATTGGCAGCTGTGTTGTCGTTGCTCGCCCCGCTTGCCGTCGCCGATCGCGGTGGCTTCGTCATCAAGAGTTTCGATGCGGAGATCCTGATCGAGCCGGATGCCACCGTGGTCGTCAAGGAGCGGATCGTCGTCCACTTCTCAGAGCCGCGGAGGGGAATCTATCGCACGATTCCAGTGCGCTACACCGATCCCAAAGGGTTTCAGTACGGACTGGGTTTTGAGTTGGTCGGCGTTGTTGACGACAACGGCGCCAAGCACACCATCAAGTTGACCCATGAAGGCGCCAACAACAAAATTCGGATTGGGCGCTCGGATGTGACGCATACCGGCGAGGTTGTCTACAATATCCGTTACCGTCTCAGCAATGCTTTACGCCAGTTCGAGGACCACGACGAACTGTACTGGAACGTGACCGGCACCAACTGGGCGACCGTCATCGAGTCGGCATCGGCTTCGGTTCGCCTTCCGGGCGCCGTGGACGACGAGGCCCTGGACATCAGCGGGTACACGGGGACCTACGGCTCGACCGAGGCCGCCTTCAGGTGGACCCGGCTCGACACCGACAAGTTGCATCTCGAAACGACGCGCATCCTGAACCCGCACGAGGGCCTGTCCATTGCGGTCAGTTGGCCTGGAGGCTTGGTTGATTTTCCCGGACCGGTCGCGCGGACCGGCAGGTTCCTCTTCAACAACATCATCTTGTTGGCTCCGGTGTTCGCTTTCTTTGGCCTGTGGCGTCGCTGGCGCAAGATCGGGCGCGACCCGCAAGGGGCCGGCTCGGTCGTCGTCCGCTACGAACCCCCCGATGGGCTGCGTCCCGGCGAGGTCGGGACGGTGGTCGACGAGAAGATGGACTTCCGCGATCTGACGGCGACGATCGTCGACCTCGCCGTGCGCGGTTACCTTCGTATCGAGGTCCTCGAAGAGGAGCACCTGTTCGGTCTGATCACGAGCAAGAACGTCGTGTTCCACCGCATCGGTGACAAGAGTACAGGGAAACTGGCGGAGTACGAACGTCTGATCCTGGACGGGATCTTCTACGAGAGCGATCGAACCGAAGCAAAAGACCTCGCCCAGCGTTTCTACAAAGAGATCCCCAAGATCAAGAAGGCGCTTCACGGCCGCCTGGTGAGCAACGGTTACTTTAGTGGCGATCCGTCCGTCACCAAGACGAAATACGTCCTTCTCGGTTTCCTGGCTGCCATCGTGGTGGGCGGTGCCGGCGCTCTGTTCGGGATCCTGCAGGGCGCGATTTTCCCGAACGCGATGATCCTGCCCGTTGTCGCGGCAGTCCTGACGGCCATCGTTTTCTTCGGTTTCGCCCCGGCGATGCCCCGGCGCACCCCGCGCGGTGTGACGGCACGCGGTTGGGCACTCGGTTTCGAAGAATTTGCCGAGCGTGTGGAGTCCCACAAACTCGAGGCTGATCGCCGTCGGAACGTGTTCGAGTCGTTGCTGCCGTACGCGATGGCGCTCGGTGTTGCCGAGAAATGGGCCCGCGAATTCGAGGGGATCTACGCAACGGGGAACGCCCCGGATTGGTACTCGGGCACACGTCCACTCAACGCCGGCATCACGACCGCGGCATTTCATCGCAGCCTGCAGAGCACGTTGACGCAGGCGGCGTCCCCGATGCAGGCCAGCCCCCGTTCGTCCGGCTCAAGCGGTTCCGGCGGCGGCGGGTCTTCCGGCGGTGGCGGCGGTGGTGGCGGAGGAGGCTCGTGGTAGCCCGCTAGAAGCGCAAAACTTCATCCACTCCTGCGAACTTCGCCTGACGTTCCAGTTGGCGCGCCAGCCGCGCGCGACGCTGCACCGTCGCCTTGACGCCCGTTTCCCACCACACGCCGAGAACGTTGAGCCGGCTCTCCTTGCGCTCGAGTTTGAGGTCGATACGACCGACGAAACGCTCACCCTCGAGAATCGGCAACACGTAGTAGCCGTACTTGCGCTTGGCCGCGGGAACGAAAATCTCCACCGCGTAGTCGAAACCGAAGACCTTCTTGGTGCGGTTGCGGTCATGGATCAGCGGGTCGAACGGGCTCAACAGGCGCAGTTTGCCGGGCGCTTTCGGAACGTCCTCGAGACGTTCGGCCCAATCCGCCGGAGCGAACAGGGGACGCGAGAACGACCGATCGGCCAGTTCGACGGTGACCGACTCCAAATCCTTCCCGAGCTGTTCCTCACACCAGGCCTGGGCCTGTTTCGTCGACACCGCATCGAAGAAGTGTGCGATCTGAGCGGGCGTCGCCGCGCCGAGCCGTCGCAGCGCTTCCCGGCAGGCCCAGTCCACGTATTCCTGCCGGCTCACGCGGGCGCGATGCCACTCGTCGGGGATCACCCGTGAGGCCAGGTCATAGGTTTTTTCTTGACCTGCACGCGCCGTCACGGCGAACTCTCCGGTTCGCCAGAGGAACTCGATAGAGATCTTGGCCACGGTCGGAGCCGGGAAACCCACATCGCCCCAGTCGACCTTCTCGCTTTCGATTTCACGCGGTCGGGTGACGCCGCGCTTCTTGACGTGCCGGCGCACGAGCGCAAGCGTATTGTCGGTCGCCTGGCCGAAGTAACGCGCGTAGCTGGCGTGGACCTCGGAACGCTTGAATCGGCCCATGTAGTGTCGCCAGTACGGGAAATGTTCCACCGGGAGGATCGCGGCGTCGTGCGTCCAGTTCTCGAACAACGTCCGGTGGATTTCCAGCGCCTTTTTCAGGTGCACCGGGCGGTAGGACGGATTGCGCGCAAAGAGAATCTGGTCGTGCGCGCGGGCGACCACCGCGATCGGATCGACCTGGACGAAACCCAACCGCCGCACCGCGCCCCGGACCCAATCGACACCACGCAGGCCCGCCGTATCGGGTAGCCCATCGGCCGGGTTCGGCGGCGCCAGTGCGTTGAGTGAGAGCAGCCAGCGCCGGAAGATGCGGTTCGAGATCCGTGCCACGGAAGAATTCTACACGGGTGGATGTTGAAATGTCCGACCCGACTCTGTAACACTCTACGCGTGTCCACCAAGACCCTCTTGATCTTCTGCATCGCGCTCGCCATCGGTTGTTCGGGTGATCGGGACGCGGTGATCGCTTCGCCAACCGCGGATGAGAACGCCAGGCGGGAATTCCTCGAGATCGCCGGGCGGCTACGCGCCGGCGACAATCAATATTTCGGAATGCGTCCACTCGAAAAACTGCGGGCACAGTTGGCCGAAGAGAACCTCGAGGACCCACAGCGTTTCTTCAAACTGATGCGTCTTGCCGACCTCGAGACGAAACAGGGGCTGCTGAGTCAAGCGACGGAGCACGCCGACGAGGCCGTCGCCCTCGTCGCCGAACCCGCGTCGCGCTCCCCGCGGGACTCGGAGTTACGCAAGGCGCTGGCCGCGGCGAACATGGTGAGGGCATTGGCCTACCTGCGGTTGGCCGAGCAAGAAAACTGCGTGGCGCACCGGGGGGATCGGAGTTGCATCTTCCCGATCGAGGGAAACGGTGTCCATGTGAACCCGGCGGCGGCCGAACAAGCGCTCACCGCACTGGGGAGTTTTCTCGATCGGAACCCGGACGATCTCGAAGCACGCTGGCTGGCCAACATCGTGGCGATGGCGCTGGGGCGACACCCCGACGCCATCGATGCGGGGCTTCGGATCGACCCACTGTCCCGGGAGGCAGCCGATGGCTTGCCACCCTTCGTCGACATGGCCCCGCGTCTTGGTATCGCGGGGCTCGAACTCGCCGGCGGTGTAGTCGCCGACGACTTCGACCAGGACGGTTTCCTGGATATCGTGACCTCGACGTCCGAGCCCTCGAGTTCGTTGCGCATGTATCGCAACAACGGCGACGGGTCGTTCTCCGACCACACTGCCGGCGCCGGGCTCGACACCCAACTCGGCGGCCTGAACCTGATCGGCGGCGATTACGACAACGACGGCGACGTGGACTTGCTGGTCCTGCGCGGCGCCTGGCATTTCGGCGATGGCCAGGTACGAAACTCGCTGCTTCGCAACGATGACGCGGCCTTCACCGATGTCACGTATGAGGCTGGGTTGGCTCTTCCGGCTCGCCCGACGCAGGCGGCGTGCTGGGCCGATTTCGACCAGGACGGCGATCTCGATCTCTACGTCGGCAACGAAGCCTGGGCCCCGCTCGAGCTGGACTTCCCCTCGCAACTGTTTCGCAACAATGGCGACGGAACGTTCACCGACGTCGCCGACGCGGCCGGCGTGAGCAACGACGCCTATGCCAAGGGTGTCGCTGCGGGGGATTACGACAACGACGGCGACATGGATCTGTACGTGTCCAACGTGGGCCCCAACCGGCTCTTCCGCAACGATGGCGGTTTGCGCTTCTCGGACGTTGCGCCGGAGCTTGGGCTCGAGGGTCCGCTGCAGCGCAGCTTCGCGCCGTGGTTCTTCGACTACGACAACGACGGCGATCTCGATCTGTTTGTCGGCGCCTACGAAGGTCTTCTCGAGGATGTGGCACGCGATTACATTGGGCAGGAATACGCCGGGCCGCCGCCCGCGCTTTACCGCAACGAAGGCGACGGGCGGTTCACGGACGTTGCCGCCGAGGTGGGACTCGACCGGCCGTGGATGCCGATGGGCGCGAACTTTGGCGATCTGGACAATGACGGGTTCCTCGACTTGTACCTCGGAACCGGCAACCCCGGTTTGAAGACGCTGGTGCCCAACGTCGCGTTGCACAACGTCGCCGGAAAGCGGTTCGAGGACGTCACCGTCTCAACGGCCCTGGGACATCTCCAGAAGGGTCACGGGATAGCGTTCGTCGACTTCGATCACGACGGCGACCAGGACATTTACCATCAACTCGGCGGGTTCTATCCGTCGGACGCGTTCGGCAACGCTCTGTTCGTGAATCCGGGCGGCGGCGGTGCTCAGATCGGCGTCGAGCTGCGCGGGACGCGTTCGAATCGCCTCGCCTCCGGTGCCCGGGTCACACTCATCGTGGATACGCCGAACGGAAAACGGGAGATCCACCGGGCCGTAGGGAGCGTCAGCAGTTTTGGCGGCTCGCCGCTGGGACGTCTGGAGATCGGACTGGGCGAGGCGACCGGCATCGACGAGCTCCGCGTCTGGTGGCCCGTTTCGGATACACGATCGACGTACCGCGACTTGGCCATCGGGTCCTGGATTCGCGTGACCGAGGGCGCCGACGCCGTCGAACCGCTCGACGTCGGGAGCTTTTCTTTCGAGTAAGAAAAAGGGGGCGGTTGCCCGCCCCCTCGAGTCATCACACTCGTCTTTTTCGTCAGCGTTCCCAGCACCCGCGCTCGCGCGGCTCTTCCTCGACCTGGAACCCGGTCCTCGAACCCGACCCGGCTTCGGCGGGGTCGGCCTCGAGCCAGCGTTCGACACGCGCCGACAGATCGAGGATGTGCGCCTCGGTCATCGTATCGGAACTCGTCGCACCCTCGAACAGCACCGCCATCCCGGCGAGCTCGGCCCGCGCCAGCGTGGGTAGATCCGAGTCCGACCTGGGTTTGATCAGCGACCGGCCCAGGTGATCGACATAGGCGCGCTGCAGGTTACGCCGGTACAGATCGACCGGTTGGGCGTCGACGATCTCCTTGAACACGCCTGCGCGCAGGTCAACGAGCAGTTCGGAAGGTGTGTAAGCGTTGTCATTCCCAATCGCGTGCTCGGCCATCCGATTGATCCGTGCATCGTTGATCAGCATCGCGATCAGGCGTCGTTGCGCTGATTGCAGCCGGCTCGCGATGCCATCTCCCGTCATCCGCAGGATGATGTCCTGCGAGAGGAAGAACTCCGGCGTCGACAATCCGTTCTCGAGCAGGAATGCAGTTGCTCGACGTTGGTAGGCCGGATCGTTGGGAGCAAAACGAGCGTCGGCATCGCCGTAGTACAGGTTGTCCTGCCGCACGCCACCGATCACGTTGGTGACGTGGCCCATCTCGCGGAGCCACTGGCCGACCAACTCGCCGTACATGTTGGTCAACAGGTCGTAGTCCTTGCCCTTCTTGCTCGTCGCCGGGACCAGGAACCCGGCGATGCGCTCGAGGTTCTTCAGCCCGAGTTCGGTGGCGGCCACCGCGTCGGAGCCGAGGTCTTCCGTCTGCTGGGTCGAGTCGGCCCGCGGGTTGGGGTGGCCAAAACGGTACATCGGCTCGTCGACCTGCTTGGCCATCAACGTCTCGAGTTCTTGTTTCTCGTCGGCGTCGGCGGCGAACTGCCGGTAGCCCCACTCGACCGCGAAGTAGTCGTAGGGGCCGATGCCGGGCATCAGCCCGGCGTTGTCCTCGGGTTGCGCCACGTAGTTGAACCGTGCGTAGTCCATGATCGACGGCGCGGTGCCGTTGGCCTTGGTCCATTCCGCGTCGCGCAGTTGTTCGATCGAATAAGAAGATGAGGCCTTCATGTTGTGCGGCAGGCCCAGGGAGTGGCCGACTTCGTGGGCGACCACGAACTGGATCAACTCACCCATCAGGTCGTCGGGCATCGGAAGTTGTTGCGCACGCTCGTCGCTTGCCCCGGCCTGGACGAAATACCAGTCGCGAACGAGTTTTTGCACGTTGTGGTACATGCGCACGTCCGCCTCGAGGATTTCACCGGTGCGCGGGTCGTGCACGTGCGGCCCGAAGGCGTTCTCGACCGACGAGGGCAGCCAGCGAATCACCGAGATTCGCGCGTCCTCGGGATCCCAGTCGGGATCATCGATCGGATCGGGGGCGTACTTGCCGACGATCGCGTTCTTGAAACCGGCGGACTCGTAGGCGCCCTGCCACATCTCGATCCCGGCCTTGACGTAAGGCTTCCATTTCTCCGGAGTACCGCGGCCGACATAGAACACGATGGGCTTGACGGGATCCGAGAGTTTGGCTTTCGGCTTCTTCTTTTCCAAACGCCAGCGCGTGATGTAACGCACCGACTCCGCCTCGTGATCGGCATTCTCAGCAAAGTCGGTAAAACGCACCGAGAAGAACCCCACACGTTCGTCCTGGCGTCTCGGTGCCATCGGCTCGTCGGGAAGCTTGACCATGCTGTGGCGCAACACGGCGGAGATCCCGCTGGACGTCGGGATGTCGGAACCGGGGCGTGGGCGCGCACCGGGGATCGACGGCCGTTTTCCGGGAGCGTAGCTTGCGGTGACACGCACCTCGATGTTGGTCGGGAACGCTTTCACGGTTTCCACGAACGAGCGCTTGGAATCCATCGCGCCCGATCGGAGCGAGCGACGGGCGCTGAACTCGGGAACGTCTTTGGTGTAAAGATCGGTCACGTCGATAACGGGCGCCTTGTCCTTGCCGTAGGCCTTGACGTCAAACGCCCGGATGATCGGCGCGAGGTTGGATGCGGTAACGGCGATCGAGATTGGATCGTCGGTGTCGGCACGGATGGCGTAGCTTACCTTGCGTAGCAGGACGCGATCGCCGTGTTGCTCCCAGCGAACGACTCTGTCGCTGACCGGCATTCCGGCGTACGAATTACCCGCGGTGGTTTGCGCGATCTGCGCGACCCAGACCAACTCGACGTCCATCGCCGCCGGCGGGATCTCGAAGTACAGCTTGTCCTCGACGATGTGGGTGCGGAAAAAGCCAACATCCGTCTTGGCCTCCTCGGTGATCACCTCGTCGTACGGCTTGATCTTGGGTTCTTTCTTTTTTTTCTTTTTCTTATCGTCGGAGGCCTCGGCTTTTTCGTCGGCCTTCTCGTCGGTATCGGCAGGTTTTTCCTTCTTTGGTTTCGGTTCTTCTTTATCGGCCCAGACCGGCGCCGTTCCACCGAACATCAGCGCCACGGCCAGCAAGAGTCCTGTCATGCGCAGCGTGGCGCTCACCCGAGAATCCATCTCGCACCTCCCATGTCGGAATCCAGCGATTCTATCCTCTTGTACGGCTCGCAACCATCCTACGTTGGGTCGCGTAAACGGTTTTTTACCTGCGTGATCAGGGCGACGGGATTGCGGGAACGACTTCCACGACGACGATCGCCGGCCAGAGAAAAGTCGGCAGGGGAAGCCAAAACCACTCGGCGGCCCGGCAGGAATAGCATGATCGGCCGGCATGTTGTCCAATGCGATCCACCAAGCCGAGCACCTGAGGATGCCATGAGAACGAGAGCCATTCTTCCGCTGATCTGTGTGCTGGCCGTGCTGGCGTGTGCGTCCCCGGGCCAGGCGCAGCCGGCGAGATCCAAGAAAGCGGTTCCCGAATCGGCCGCCGTCGCGACGCTGGCCGGCGGTTGTTTCTGGTGTATCGAGTCCGCTTTCGACGACGTCGATGGCATCTACTCGGCCGTCTCGGGGTACACCGGTGGGGACACCTCGAATCCGACGTATCAACAGGTGTCGTCCGGCCGCTCCAGTCATGTCGAGGCGGTGCAGGTTCGCTACGACCCGGCCAAGCTCGGTTACGAGAAGATCCTGCACATTTTCTGGCGCCAGATCGATCCTACCGACGACGGCGGGCAGTTCGCCGATCGTGGGAGCCAGTACCGGCCGTTCGTCTTCTACCACGACGAAGCGCAGCGCGCGGCGGCCGAGGAATCGAAACGGACACTGGAAGCTTTGGGCAAGTTCGACAGGCCGATCGTCGTGCCGATCGTGCCGGCGACCGAGTTCTACAACGCGGAGAAATACCATCAGGACTATCACCTGAAGAACGCGGCCCACTACAAGCGTTACCGCTACGGTTCCGGGCGCACGCCGTTTCTCGAACGTGTCTGGGGTGCCCAGACCGAAGCGCACAGGGCGGAGAAACCGACCGAGGAAGTGTTGCGCGCGCGCCTGACCCCGTTGCAGTTCCGCGTGACCCAGGAGGACGGCACTGAGCGTCCGTTCGATAACGAGTACTGGGACAACAAGCGCGTGGGGATCTACGTCGACATCGTCAGCGGGGAGCCGTTGTTCAGTTCGCGTGACAAGTTCAAGAGCGACACCGGCTGGCCCAGCTTTACGCGGCCCCTGGTCGCGGACAACATCGTCGAGAAACCGGATCACAAGTTCGGCCGGAGCCGTGTCGAACTGCGTAGCGTGCAGGGCGACAGTCATTTGGGCCACGTGTTCGAGGACGGGCCGCAGCCGACCGGCTTGCGCTACTGCATCAACAGCGCTTCGCTGAGGTTCGTCCCCAAGGAAAACCTGAAAGCCGAGGGCCTGGACGAATTCCTGGCGTCGTTCGAGGACTGAATCCGGCTAACCCGTCCGCAGTCCCTGCGGCGGGATGCAACGCAGCGTCACTTCAGAACCGCCCTCGGGGTGCGGGAAGCGCAGTTCCATCGCGTGCAGCGAGTAGCCACCGTCGCCCGGGAGCGCCCGGCAATGCGCCGGCGGAGCGCCGCCTGCGGTGTAGAGCGGGTCGCCGAGCAGCGGGTGACCGGCGGCGGCCAGGTGAATTCGAATCTGATGCGGCCGTCCCGTGACGATCTCGACATCGCACAAGAAGTCATGTTCCCTCCGTTCCACGACACGGACGAACGATCGCGCGGGCTTCCCCGCCGGCGATGCCGCGTGGAGCGTACCGAGAGGTGCGTAAGATACTGGGCCGATGGGCGTGGCGATTTCGAACTCGGATCCTGTCGGTTCGCCCGCGGCCAGCGCACGATACGTCTTGCGTACATTGCCGAGGCTCCAGGCGCGACTGAGTAAAGCCCGGCTCGGGCCGGCAGTCGCGCACAGCACGATGCCCGACGTATGGCGCCCCAGTCGATGCAGCGGCCGTAGCCCCATCCGATAGCGCCCCAGTTGGTGGACCAGCGTGTGCTCGAGAAACCCGGCGGCCGGCAACGTCGGTAGCCCCGAGGGTTTGGCAACGGCGACCACATCGCCGTCCTCGTAGAGCACGCCGAAGTCCAACGGGGCCGGCGGTTCGACCCAACCCGGCCGTTCCCAGCTCAACCACTGACCGGCGGCCAGACGGGTTTCCGGTTCGGCCACCGCCCCGTCGATCCTCACCCGGCCCTGTCGGATTCGCTCGATCCACTCCCGCTCCGACGAATGCCGGTAGCGCCCGGCAAGGAAGCGTGACAGGACGCTCCCATCCGCCGATGCCACCAGCCGTTCGCGGTACACGTGGCCTGCATTTAGCCCCATCGGAGCATTCTAGCGTTCCTCCCCGGCCTCGCCGGCATGTGCCAGAATGAAA
>Ga0255049_10000667_pt1 | contig 20686 bp, 18 predicted proteins | sample JV7_2_3_MG_FD_183615 | JGI IMG/M metagenome (GOLD analysis project Ga0255049, IMG submission 183615) | Seawater microbial communities from Jervis Inlet, British Columbia, Canada - JV7_2_3 | ecosystem: Environmental > Aquatic > Marine > Inlet | place: Canada: British Columbia | collected 2016-10-06
GGTTCGGCCCGGCCGAGCACATCGCGAATCTCGGTCACGTGACTGCCGAGCCGGTCGAGCTCTTCCGCAACATCCAGACGTTGAGCAAGCACGACGAGCTCCTGTTCGAGCCGGCCGGAATCCGCTTCGACATTAAGTCTCTCGAGCCGTTCCAGAAGCTTCGCCCGATAGCGTTCGTGCGCTTCCGGCAGATGCGGCCCGATGCCGGTGACGATCTTCTCTATCCCATCGCAACGCTCGACGAGCAAATCCTTGAGACGCTTTCCCTCACGTTGCCGGGCGGCGTTCAAGGATTCGAGTGCGCGAGACAAAATCGCCGTGGCGGAGCCCTCCATCGTCGCGAACTCCGCCGATGCCTCCTCAAGCACTCCGGACCAGCGCAGAATCTCGCCGACGGCCAGCTGCCTCGCGTCCGGAAATTTCTGCTGAACCTGTCTTTCGAGTTCCTTCAGATTCTCGAGCGCCTGGTCGTGGAGCGCTGCGGCTGTCTCCCGGCTTCCGGCTGAAGATACTTTTAGTGTGCAATCCACTTTACCTCGACGCAGCACCGCAGCGACCAGCTCCCGGCAACGCGGCTCCAACGCCCGCAGCTCATCCGGCAAACGCACGCTGACGTCGAGAAATCGATGGTTAACACTACGTACCTCCCAAACGAGCCGGAAGGGCTGAACTTCGGCTTCCTCGGTCGCGAAACCGGTCATGCTGCTCGGCATTGTCATAGTTCGTGATTCGGGTCCAACACGATAAAGAGTTTAAGTCTAAGATATGCGAGACGGTGGGACGAGTTTTAGATAGTGAATGTCGAATTAGCACAGATCAGCCTTCTGGGAGACCGCAAGGAAAACCAGGATCGCGTCGCGATCATTCCCGAAGACGAAAGCCTGTTACTGGCGGCCGTCGACGGCATGGGCGGACATACGGATGGCGCGAAGGCGGCCGAAATCACGTTAGAGGTACTCGCAGAGGCCTTCAATGAAGTGCCGCGCCCTATCTTCGATCCCCAGGGATTCCTGACACTCGTGCTGGCGCGAGCACATGACGCCGTGGTTGAACTGGGGGATGGGCTGGTGCTGGAGGAGAAACCCCGCGCGACCTGCGCCCTGTGCCTCGTCCAGGAATCCGGCGCCTACTGGGCCCACGTCGGCGACAGCCGCATTTACCAGATCCGCGGCAGCGAAGTACTCGAGCGGACGCGCGACCATAGCCACGTCGAACTGCTGTTGAGCCAGGGCCTCATCAGCGAGGAAGAGATCAGCGAACACCCGATGCGTAACTTCGTTGAATGCTGCCTCGGGGGCGACGCGGCGCTGCCGAATATGAGTATTACCGCAAAGAAAGAACTCTTGCCCGGCGACTTTTTGCTGGCTTGCACCGATGGCATGTGGTCCGGTGTCAAGGACGATGAGATAGGCCAGGTCGTCGGCGACCAGTCGACATCAGCAGAAGACCTGTTACGAACGCTCGTAGAATCCGCGGTCGCCAGGAACACCCCTCATAGTGACAATACCAGCGCCGCCGCGCTACGCTGGATAGGTTAGTACCCTGTCACTAACACGAGTAGTTAAGACTGCTCCCGCGAAGATTAATAACAGATTAGGAGTTCGTAGTGCGTCCCAGCGGCCGAAGCGTAGATCAAATGCGCGCAATTCATTTTACGCCTGACTTTACCCAGCACGCCGAGGGCTCGGTACTCGTGGAATTCGGCGAGACCCGCGTGCTTGCAACTGCCTCAGTGGAATCGAAAGTACCGCATTTCCTTAAGGGGAAGTCCGAAGGCTGGATAACAGCAGAGTACGGCATGCTGCCTCGCTCAACTCATACACGAAATGCTCGCGAAGCGGCCCGCGGCAAACAGAGCGGCCGGACGATGGAAATACAGCGACTGATCGGCCGCAGTTTACGCGCGGTGATCGACCGCAGAGCCCTGGGCGAGCGCACGATCACCGTGGACTGCGACGTACTACAGGCGGACGGCGGCACGCGGACGGCCGCGATCACCGGTGGCTACGTCGCACTCGCGCTCGCGATGAATCGGTTGGTCGATCGTGGGGATTTGGCCCAGACACCGATTCATGGCCAGGTGGCCGCTGTGTCGGTGGGAATATTCGGCGGCAACGCCGTCCTCGATCTCGACTACGCGGAAGACTCTGAAGCCGAGACCGACATGAATGTCGTCATGAATGAGGCCGGTGGCCTGATAGAGATCCAGGGCACTGCGGAGGGCCACGCATTTCAACGCAGCGAACTCGAACGGCTGCTCGATCTAGCGGATCAAGGTATCCACGAGTTATTGCTGGCTCAAAGAGCGGTTCTCGAGCGGTGACGACCGCGCCCGGCCGTTGGGTCCTGGCCAGCGGCAATAGCGGTAAGCTACGCGAGATTCAGGCACTCCTCGCAGACTCGGGGATCGAGATGATCGCGCAACGCGACCTCGGCGTTCACTCAGTGGAAGAAACCGGCGCAACCTTTGTCGAGAACGCGCTGCTGAAGGCCCGTCACGCGGCCCTCCAGACCGGTCTGCCGGCGATAGCCGACGACTCCGGCCTGGCCGTCGATGCGCTGGCGGGCGCTCCGGGAATCCACTCGGCACGTTTCGCGGGCTCCGACGCGGACTCACAGGCGAATATCGTCAAACTCCTCGCCGCGCTGGCCGAGACCCCCGACGAGCAGCGCGGCGCGCGTTTTCACTGTGTCATGGTCGCCCTGCTGAGCGCGCACGATCCGGCGCCACTGATCAGCCACGCGGGCTGGCCCGGCATTATCGCCCGAGAGCCTGCGGGTGATGGAGGTTTCGGCTACGACCCGATCTTCTACCTCCCCGAACTCAATGCGACGGCCGCGCAGCTCGCCGCCGAAGTCAAAAACCGGGTCAGCCATCGCGGCCGCGCACTGCTGCAGCTCCGCATCGCATTAACAGAACATCTGGCAGGATCGCCTCGCTCGATCAGATAAACGGCGCTTTTATGCACAACGGTCGGCCGAGGCCTCAAGCGTGGCCCGTTTAGGCGCGATTGCTCAAATCCTAGCTCATAAAAACTATCTAATTAACTGTTTTCTCAGTGGTTTACAAGGATGCTCGTTTTTTGGTCAATCTAAGAGAAATCCCGACCCGGCGGGGCTTTATGCGCTAAGCGAGCGTTTTCTCCACAGAGTTATCCACAGCATCTGTGGATAACTCTTGTTTTCGTAACACGTTCCTGGCCTTAGGTCCGCGACCGCCACTGGATTCTGAAGCTTTATGCCTCCACGCCTTGTGTTACGGCGAGTCCAGCAGTATGCTCACGCGCCCTCCTGATCGGGCTTGAGCCGCCATGAAAGCAGACATTCACCCAGAATACGGCGATACCAAAGTGACCTGCAGCTGCGGGAATGAGTTCACTACCCGATCCACGCGATCCGGCGATCTCCAAGTCGAGGTTTGCTCCAATTGCCACCCGTTCTACACCGGCAAGCAGAAAATCGTCGACAGCGGTGGACGGGTCGACAAGTTCCGTAAGCGTTACGGCCGCAGCTCCAGCGCCTAACCGCGCCACCCGGATTAAACGTCAGTCGCCGTCGGCCCCCTGGCGGCGCGTCTGACTGCTATAATGGGCGTCTTTGTGCCCTACTGGGTCTTGAGATCCGGGTAGATGCGGCAGCCGGCCTTCGGGCCTTCCCCCACCACGGGCGGCAAAAATAATCTAGGAGGAGCCACGGGCAGCGTATGACCGAAAAGCACTACACTCTGAGCGACCCTGAATCCGGAACCGAGCTGACACTACCGCGCTACGATCCGACCATTGGCCCAAGCGTCCTGGACGTCACCTCAATCTACGGTCAGCAGGGCGTCTTTACCTACGACCCCGGCTTCGCATCGACCGCGAGCTGCACCAGCGAAGTGACTTATATCGACGGCGAGGTCGGCGTGCTGCTGTATCGCGGCTATCCGATCGAGCAGTTAGCCGAGCACTCGAGTTATCTCGAGGTGTGCTACCTGTTGCTGCATGGCGAGCTGCCGCGTCAAGAAGCTCTCGGCGAATTCGAGGAATCGATCCGCACCCATACGTTGATTAACGAATCGCTACTGCGATTTTTTAACGGCTTTCAGAACGATGCGCATCCGATGGCCATGGTCTCGGGCGTCGTCGCTTCTCTGTCGGCCTTCTACCACGACACGACCGACATCCACGATCCCGTAGATCGCGACGTCTTCGCGCATCGAATCATTGCGAAGATTCCGACCATAGCAGCGGCTGCCTACAAGCACACGCTGGGCCAGCCGTTCGTCTATCCGCGAAACGACCTGGACTACTGCAAGAACCTGCTCAATATGTTCTTCGCCGTACCGGCAGACAACTACGAGGTCGATCCCGTCGCCGCGGAGGCCCTGGACCTGCTGTTCATCCTGCATGCAGACCATGAACAGAATTGCAGCACCTCCACGGTCCGGCTCGCTGGGAGTTCGGGTACGAGCCCTTACTCGGCTATCGCTGCCGGAATCTCGGCACTCTGGGGTCCCGCGCATGGCGGCGCCAACGAGGCGGTAATCAACATGCTCGAGGAAATCGGCACCGTCGATCGTATCAATGAGTATGTTGCGCGAGCGAAGGACAAGAACGATCCGTTTCGGCTGATGGGCTTCGGTCATCGTGTCTATAAGAGTTACGACCCGCGCGCCGCGATTATTCGCAAGATGTGTCATCGCGTGTTGGAAGGACTGGGCCAGCAGGACTCGCCGTTATTCGAGCAGGCGCTAAAACTCGAGGAGATCGCCCTCAAGGACGAGTATTTTATTGAGAAGAATCTCTATCCTAATGTCGATTTCTACTCGGGAATCATCTACCAGGCGCTGGGTATTCCGAAATCGATGTTCACGGTAATGTTCTCGATCGCCCGTTGCGTCGGCTGGGTTACGCATTGGCGCGAGATGCTCGCCGATCCGACATCGCGCATCGGCCGCCCGCGACAACTCTACAACGGCCCCGGACAGCGGGACTATCTCCCGCTCGGCGACCGCGCCGGCTAGATCGCCTCTCGTTCCAGTAGAGCCAGGACGCGGCGCCTGCCGGCGCGCTGCATCGGCTTTCTATCGACCGGACTAAGGGGCGCCTGGCGCACACCCTTCTCTGGAAAGACGATGACGTAGACGCGGTCGCCGTCGCGGCTGAACCGGAAACCCGGAATGATCGAGATGCCCTGGCCATTGACTCGATAACGTCGCTGACAATTGCGGCTTTTGATGCCTTGCACCTCTAATTCGTTCAGGACCGCCTCGGGCGAATCCGTAAACACGTGCAGCTCCAACGGAGAATTGTCGGTCACGGTGCCCGCCAGGACCGGCCCAACGAGTCGTGGCTGAAACTCAAATAGAAACGCCATGATCTCTACCGCCAACAGCCGCATGGCAGTAACTCGTCGCTGGTGGAGATCCGGTTCGAAGATCCGTTGCCGCTCGATCACGCTCGACTCGATCTCTGAGTTACTCGGCAGTGCACTCGATTCACGGACCCCAAAACGCAACGCCGCCTTACGCTTAGCTTGGCCATAGTCGTGCATGCCATGATCGACGATCAGGCGCGCGGCTTCTTGTGCTAATTGTTCCCGCAGCACTTCAGTGCTCAGCGCGCGCTTACCGCCCATAGCTCGTTCGCACCCCGGTTCGCACCAAATCTTCTCTCACAGCGATCAACTCGCCGAGAATCGCAGCGGTACGGTCGTACCCACACGCGTTAAAAAAGTGGTTCCTGTTCCTCGCTCAGCACCGGTTCGTCAGTGCTTAAGAAAATCTCAGGGCTCCATGCTGTCGCATCCTGTTCCCGCTCGGGGATATGCCCGAGCCGAAATTTCTCGAATACGCTGCCTGAGTTCGTGGCCGCCACGAGGCCCGTCTCGGGGTTAATACGCACGTCGACAATCCCGGGCGGCTGCTCCATGGAATGAAGAGGCAGTCCATCCAGTGCCTCAGTCATGAAGTCAATCCACATCGGCAGCGCCGTGGCGGCGCCCTGTTCGTATCGGCCCAGCGATCGTTCTTGATCGAACCCGACCCAGGCGGCCGTAACGAGATCAGCATTGAATCCGGCAAACCACGCGTCACGCCTGTCGTTCGTCGTTCCGGTCTTGCCGGCTAAATCGTCCCGTCCGAGCGCCCGGTAAGCGGCTACGCCAGTACCGCGTTGAACAACATCCTGCATCATGTCATTAATGAGATAGGCGTTCTGCGCGGAGATAACTCGGCCGGCCGTTGGCGACGTGGGATAGAGTTCGATCGGACTCGCGATCAGGGCCGGCAATTCGGGCGCCTCGGGATCCGGTTCTTCGCATCGCTGGCAGACGAGATTCGGACTTGCGGCATAGAGAATCTCGCCGTCGGCATCTTCGATTTTCTCAATCAGATAGGTGTCGACTTTGTAACCGCCATTCGCGAATGTGGCGTAACCATCAACGAGATCCAGCGGCGCGACGCCGCCTGCACCGAGTGCCAGCGTAGCGTTCGCTGGCAACGCCGTATCGTCGAAACCGAAGCTGCGCAGATGCTGGACCGTGGGCGCAACACCGGCTTGCTGAATGACTCGGATCGACACGAGGTTTAAAGACTTCACGAGCGCCTCACGCAGCCGGGTCGGCCCGCTGAAGGTCCCCGAGTAGTTATCCGGGCGCCAGTCGGCCTCCAGCTCGGAGCTTGCCTCGACGATCGGCGCATCGTTGACGATGGTGGCGGCCGTAAATCCGTTCTCCAGCGCCGCAGAATAGACGAACGGTTTAAAGGAGGAGCCGGGCTGACGTTGGGACTGGGTCGCGCGATTGTAGTTGCTGAGATAGAAATCGAAGCCCCCGACCAGCGCTGTGACAGCGCCATCCATGGGATCCAACGAGACGATTGCGCCCTGCACGTCGGGGACCTGGGCGAGCTTCAGGCTGCCATCGTCCAACACGCGGAACCGAACGACATCGCCTGGGCCGAGCGCCTCTGCCACCGTGCGGGGCGCCGATTGTACGAAGTCATCGTTGATAAATGGCGCCGCCCAGGCGACCGACTCGATCTCAATGGGAACCAGTCCCCAGTCCTCGAAGTAGATCTGGGCACGATCCGGGATCGGCGCAGGCTCCGCCGGCAGCTCGTCATCGATGGCAGCCGCGGCTGAAAATTCGGCAACGGCGATTACCGGCTCGGGCTCAGCCGGGATATGATCGACGCTGACCACCAACCCGGTCTTGAAACCAGAGATCTGCGCATAGTCGCCGAGCACGGCGCTCCAGCGCTCCTCTGGTGACTCCTCCGCGACCGGCGTCAGCGCCGTGAGGTCCACCTGCGCTAGCACGCCACGATATCCGTGCCGCTCGTCATACGCGATCAAACCCTGCCTGAGCGCCTGCTGCGCCGTCCTCTGCAAGCGACTGTCGATCGTCGTCGTGACCTTGAGGCCGGCCTCATAGGCCGCAGGGCCAAGCATGCGAATGAGCTCCGCACGGACCATCTCTGCGACATAGGGCGCCGCGAGTTCAAGCTCCGCGCCGTATCTTACGCTCTCGACGGGCGTCGCCAACGCCTCCCGGTACTCGGGTTCAGTAATGAAATTGAGCTCTCGCATCCGCCGCAGAACATAGATCCTGCGCTGTGCGGCGGCCTCCGGATTGCTGTAGGGATTGAGGATCGACGGCCCCTGTGGAATTCCGCCGATAATCGCAGCGTCGGAAATCGTGAGTTCGTGGAGTTCCTTGCCGAAGTAAATCTGCGCAGCTGCGACGACGCCGTAGGCATGCTGCCCGAAAAAATACGTGTTCAGATAAAGCTCGAGAATCTCCTGCTTCTCAAACTCGCGCTCAATTCGTGTCGCGAGTATTAACTCTTTGAATTTACGGACAAAAGTCCTGTCGCGGTTAAGAAAAAACATTCGTGCGACCTGAATCGTGATCGTACTGCCGCCCTGACTCCGGTCGCCGCCCGAGAGGAGGAAGTTCAGCCCGGCTCGCAGGTAGCCCTGATAGTCGAAGCCCGGATGCTCGAAGAAACGGTCGTCCTCGGCCGCCAGGACAGCCTGCACCAGGACCATCGGAACATCCTCATATTTCGCCGGGGTGCGTTGCTTTTCGCCGAATAACGCCAGGAGCCGACCATCGCGGCTGTATACGGACAGCGGGATCTGCAGGCGGATATCGCGCAACTCCTCAGCCTGAGGCAGCGTCGGCGCCACATAGTAGTAGCCACCTGCGAAAAGCCCGCCCATAGCCACTGTCCCGGCCAGGCTGTAGGCCGCCAAAACAGCGGAAATTCGTAGATATCTATTCATCGCCAAAGGTGCATTCTACGTCCTTGCTAACCCCAGCGCCTTTGTGCATAGTCGCCGGAATAGGCAAACCCATCGAAAGGTAGGGACGCAAAGCCTCCGGTCTACGGGCTGGGCCTTCATCCAGAGGGCCTCCTAGGATAGCGGGGCTGCCGGAGCAGGAAAAGACTGTTCCGCCAGCAACCGTCTTCCGCTGCCCGCGGGAACCGCGAGTCCGCCCCTGCCGAAGAACGAATGAAGCCCAGAAACGGCTAAATTCCTCGCCGATGAGCCTATTTCGGCTAGCAAACCGATGTTTTGATGGGATCGTGAATCTGGTCACAACTATGTATCTCTTGCCTGATATATAGTTAAATTGGATTGTTTAACAGAATACTAGAATACTACGCCAACCTGCGGAGTTGGAAAGGAAAATTAAGTGTTCGGGAACCGGGCCACCAAAGTCCTTGTCGGACTTGACATAACGACCTCCTCGGTCAAGTTGATCGAGCTGATCCAAAGCGGGCAGGCTTATCGGGTCGAGTCCTATGCGGCCGAGCCGACTCCACCGAACGCGATCAATGAAAAAGCGATCGTCGACGCCGAAGCCGTCGGCGAGGCGATCCGTCGAGCCGTCAAGCGCTCCGGAACAAAAATCAAGGACGTCGCCTTTGCGATCAGCGGTGACGCCGTCATTACCAAAGTCATCCAGATGCCAAGCAACCTGGCCGACAGTGATCTCGAAGGGCAGGTCGAGTTGCAAGCCGATCAATACATCCCATTTCCGATGGAAGAGGTGAGTTTCGACTTCGAGGTTATCGGCGAGAGCGAGCGCGACCCGGATATGCAGGACGTACTGCTGGTCGCCACCAGAACAGAGAATGTCGACCAACGCCAGGTCTCGGTCGAGGCCGCGGGTATGGACGCGAGAGTCGTTGATGTCGAGGCCTTCGCGGTAGAGAACGCCTGTCAGTTACTAGCGCATCAGATGCAGGAAAACGGAGAGGGAAAATTCATCGCCATCGTCGACTTCGGCGCGAGCTCGACGACGTTCAGCGTTTTAAAAGATTTGAAAGTTATCTATACGAGGGATTTCGCCTTCGGTGGCCAACAGCTCACGGAGGAGATCATGCGAACCTACGGCTTGTCCGTAGAGGATGCCGGCCGCGCGAAGAAAGAAGGTGGTCTGCCGAGTAACTATCAGCCGGAAGTACTCGACGCCTTTATCGACGACATGTCGCAGCAGGTCAGCCGATCGCTACAGTTCTTCTTAGCGTCGGGCAGCGATCGCGAACAACCTGACCAGATTCTCGTTTGCGGCGGTTGCGCCAATATTCCTGGTGTTGCCGACGTAATCGGTAGCCGAGTAGGTATTCCTACCGAGATCGGTGATCCGTTGGGACAGATGAAGCTGTCAACTAAAGCGAAGGCTCAGGGCGTACGCGGCGACGCGACAGCGCTTCTGACCGCCTGCGGCCTGGCGCTGAGGAGTTTTGACTGACATGCCTAGAATCAATCTACTACCGTGGCGCGAAGATCTTCGCCAGAAACGCAAGAAGGATTTCTTGATGGCGTTGGGCGGTGCCGTACTATTCGCCGGGCTCATCACGATCGCCAGCAAAATGACGGTCGGACAGTGGATTCAGAACCAGGAGTCCCGTAACAACGTCCTGAAGACTGAAATCACGGAACTCGACAGACAGATCGACGAAATACTTGGTCTCGAGAACCAGAAAGAGCGGCTTCTTGCACGCATGGATATCATTGAGCAGCTACAACGATCTCGGCCCGAGATCGTGCATCTGTTCGACGAACTCGTGGACGCTCTGCCGGAAGGCGTGTTTCTTACCGACATCAGCCAGGCCGCCGCGCGTATCGAGATATCCGGAACGGCCCAATCGAGTACGCGGGTCTCCGCGCTGATGCGCAACATCGACGGCTCGGAGTGGCTCCGCGATCCAGGGCTCGATGTCGTGCAGACCATCGTGAACGGCGCAGCTCGCAATGCGGAGTTCACGATCTTCGCTCAGCAGGTCTCGGTGAACGACGAAGAGGGGCAGCTGCCATGAAAATCATTGAAGAGCTCCAGTCACTAGACACCAGCGACCCGGGCCGATGGCCACTGCTGTTCCGATTGGTCTCGGTCGCCGTCGTGTTCGTCGCCGTCTCTGTACTGGGCGTCTATATGTTCGTTATCAAGTCGGAAATTCCGCTGCTTGAACGATCGGAGCTCGAGGAACAGGAACTCCGAGCAACGTTCGAAGAACGGCAGACGAAAGCCGCAAACTTCGATGCGTACCGCTCACAACTGGCAGAGATCGAACGCTCCTTCGGCACCATGCTGCGCCAACTTCCGGGCCGGACCGAAGTGCCGAATCTGCTCGTCGATATCTCGCAGACGGGTCTGGGGGCCGGGCTCGAGGAGCAGCTGTTCCAGCCGATGGGCGAGATCCGACGAGAGTTCTACGCCGAGCTGCCAATCAAAATTCGCCTTAGCGGCAGTTACCATGAGCTGGGCGATTTTGTCAGCGGCATTGCCGCATTACCGAGAATCGTAACACTTCACGACATCGGCATTCGGCCCGCCGCGCAGGATACTGCCGACGAGTTGACGTTGGATGTAACCGCCAAGACGTACCGATATCTGGATGAGGATCCGGCGGAGGGATGATGGCTGCCCAGCGTACAATAGTCTGGCGTCGGATCGCGATCGCTGCACTCGCCATCGGGCTTGGTGCCTGCGGCGGCAACATGGACGATCTGCGAGCCTACATCGACGAGGTGAAGGCTCGGCCCGGAGGCATCATCGCGCCGCTACCCCAGGTCGTACCGGCGCCGAGTTTCGCCTATGAAGCCGGCGAGCGACGCTCACCATTCCTGCCGGAAACACCGCAGGCTCGTGCTACCAGCGACCCCAACGCCATTCAAGGCCCGGATCCCACTCGCCCCCGGGAATTCCTCGAGCAGTTTCCACTAGACACATTGCGCATGGTCGGAACGCTGGTAGCCCGCGGCGATTCCTTTGGACTGGTTCAAACATCCGACGGCTTGATCTATCGCGTGACCGTCGGCCACCACTTGGGCCAGAACTACGGCCGAGTTATCACGATCTCGGACTCCGAGATCGAACTTGTAGAAATAATTTCCGACGGCATTGGCGGCTATCTAGAACGACCAGCAGCTATCGGATTGAGCGATTAGCGCTCCAGAGGATGTAATGGGAGTAAACCATATGTACACGACAGCGCCCAATCAGAAAGGGTATGTCTCTATGAGACTTCACCAGGGATTGGTGACGATGGCATGGATCGCCTTAGCCCTCTGCGCGTCAGTATCCGTTCAGGCACAGGAAGACGTCACGCGCGAACTTCAAGCTATCGACGTTCAAACGCTCCCGGGGCAGGCCCTCGAGTTGCGCCTGCAACTGAGCGAGGCCGCACCGGAACCGTTGAGCTTCACGATTGACAATCCGGCCAGGATCGCGCTGGACCTGCCTGGCACCGTTCTCGGACTCGAGACACGTCGCCAGGATGTCAACCAGGGCCCGCTTGCAACCATTCTTTCCGCCGAGGCGAATGGCCGCACCCGAATTGTTCTTAATATGACCACGATGGTGCCGTATGAGACGCGCACGGTGGGCAACAGTGTATTCATTACACTCGGGCAGCAGGCCGGCGGAGCGCCGAGCCCGTCGTTCGCGGCCCAGCCGAGCACGCCCAGCCCGAGCACCTCGACCGCAGCCCGCGCCGCCGTTCGCGGTATCGCGAATATCGATTTCCGTCGTAGCTCGGATGGCGCCGGACAAGTGGCTGTGGAGCTCTCTGACCCGGGTACTACCGTTGACGTGCGCGAGGAGGCCGGTCGAATTGTCGTCGACTTTCTCGATACGGATCTCCCGGATGAGCTCCTGCGTCGGCTCGATGTCACGGATTTCGCGACGCCGGTCGCCACCGTAGATGCCTTGCGCGTCAACTCGGATGTGCGGTTGGTGATCACGACGAGTTCGGCCTTCGAACAGGTCGCGTACCAGACCGACAACCTTTTTACGCTCGAGTTTCAAGTGCCGGTCGCAACGGATCAGCCGACCGGCATATTCAATGAGAATCGAGAATACACAGGTGAGCGGCTGACGCTGAACTTCCAGGACATCGAAACTCGCGCAGTGCTGCAATTACTCGCAGACACGAGTAACCTCAATATTGTCGTCAGCGATACGGTGCAGGGGAACGTCACGCTGCGCCTACAGAACGTGCCCTGGGACCAGGCTCTGGACATCCTGCTCACGACGAAAGGGCTCGGCATGCGGCGCAACGGCAGCGTCATCATCGTTGCGCCTGCGGCGGAGATCGCCGCGCGGGAGCGAGCCGAACTGGAAACTTTCCAAGAGCGGCAGACGCTGGAACCTATGCGTTCCGAGTTCATTCAGGTCAACTATGCCAAGGCTAGCGATCTGGCAAATTTGATCAGCGGCGGCGGCGAGAATGCTTTGATTTCCGGCCGCGGCAGTGTCGCGATCGACGAGAGGACCAATACGCTGCTGGTCCAGGATACTTCTGATCGCGTGGCGAGCGTCCGTCGGCTTGTTACTACGTTGGACGTTCCGGTTGCACAAGTATTGATCGAATCACGAATCGTCATCGTCAATGACGACTACAGCCGGGACCTCGGCGTACGCTTCGGCGCGACAGTTGTCCAGGACAATTCCGGTGACGGGCTGCTTTCGTTCACCGGCACAAGCGCTGGATCGGACACCATTGTTCAGTCCGGAATTGACAATATCAACAACACGGGCTCACCGTTCCCGGTAACGACGCCGCCTATCGCTCAGCGTTACAACGTCAACTTACCGGTCGCGAACCCGGCCGGTCAGTTCGCACTGGCCATTCTCGACTCCGACTTCCTCGTGGATCTCGAACTCACCGCGCTGCAAGCGGAGGGCGATGGCCAGATTATCTCGACACCGCGAATCATCACTGCCAATCAGAAAGAAGGTCGTATTGAACAGGGTGTCGAGGTTCCGTATCAGGAATCTTCCTCGAGCGGCGCGACGACGACACAGTTTAAGGAGGCGGTACTGAGTTTAACCGTCACGCCGCAAGTGACTCCGGACGACCGCATCATCATGGATCTGTTGGTCACGAAGGACTCGGTAGGCGAACTGGTGGCCAGTGCCACGGGTGGGTTTGTGCCGAGTATCGATACACGCTCGGTCATCACTCAGGTTCTGGTTAACGACGGCGAGACGGTTGTACTGGGCGGTATCTTCGAGACAGAGGAACGCGAAACCGTCAACAAGGTACCGGTGCTGGGAGATATCCCGGGACTCGGCTATCTGTTCCGTTCGACGGTCACTGTAAATAACCAGGCGGAACTGCTGATCTTCGTAACGCCGAAGATTCTGCGAGAGGGCGCCAACCTTTATTAGGTCAACGCGCGAAACGGATTTCTCCCGAGAGGCGTCGGGAAACTAGAGGACCAGGGACATGCGTAAGCTTAAGCTTTTCTTCGTGACAGCGATCATCGCGCTCGTAGGCGGTTGTAGCGGCGGTGACAATACACTCATCGTCGACCCAACTACCCCAGGTACCTCAGTGCCCGGAGCTGAGATTGCGACATTGACGCTATTGACGTCAGACCCGGCGATTGTCTCCGACGGCTCGCAGACAGCAACTATTACGGCATTGGTTCGCGACGCGAACAACAACGTCATGGACGGCGTATCGATCGCGTTTGCGTCGGATTCCGGCAGCCTCAACGTGACGCAACCGGCAGTCACAGACGCAAACGGCAAGGCGACCGCCGCGCTGACGCCGGGCGGCGACCTGACGAACCGGACGATCACGGTCACAGCAACAACCACGGCCACGACGGGCACACTAACGACCACAGTTCCTGTCGCGGTGACAGGCACACTGGTGGTAGTCTCCGGCGCGAGCAGTCTCCCGGTCGGCCAATCAAGCAACTATCTGGTCGTCATGACCGACTCTGCCGGTGCCCCGATCAGCGGCGCCTCAGTCACCATCACCTCAGCACTGGGCAACACAGTCAACGCATCGCCGGTCATCACCGATCTTACCGGCCAGGGCTCCTTCTCGCTCTCGGCAGATAATGCGGGTGTCGATACGCTTGGTGCTTCGGCACTCGGCGCGAACGCCGCCCCCGTTTCCGTGACGATGTCCGCCGATGCCTTCTCATTTTCCGCGCCGGCGCCCAGTCCGGTTCCGGAGATTCCACTCAATACCAATCAATCGGTCACCGTCAACTGGCAGTCTGGCGGTACCCCCGTTGACGGACTACCGGTGAATTTCTCCTCGACTCGCGGCACGCCCGTTCCAAATTCCATCAACGCCGTTACGGGTAACGCGACCGTCAATATCAGCGCGTCCAACGCGGGCCCGGCGGTCATTACGGCGACCAATACTGACGGCACAACGACGCAGCTCGAGGTCGAGTTCGTCGCGACTGTGCCGGCAACGCTGGAGCTCCAGGCCGGCCCGCTCAACATCGGCGTCACCGAACAAAGCACCGTCACGGCCACGGTCCGCGACCCGGCCGGAAATTTTGTCAAGAACCAGATCATCGACTTCTCGCTGACGGATATCACGGGCGGCACCCTCTCCGTGGGCCAGGCCATTACCAACAGTGCGGGCCAGGCGCAAACTTTCTATACGGCGAGTACGGTGACCAGCGCGGTCGGCGGCGTGAGGATCGACGCGACGGTTCAAGGCACCGCGGTCACCGATTCCGTACTACTGACAGTCGCCCAGCGCGCCCAGTTCCTGAGCATCGGTACGGGTAATTCAATTTCTGAGATAAACAATGATTCTCAGTACCAGGTCATCTACGCGATCCAGGTGACCGATGCGCTGGGTGTCGGCATCGTCGGCGAGACCGTACAGGTCAGCGTCCTGTCGGACTTCTATATAAAGGGCTTCCGTGAGTTCCCGATGGGCGCAAGTGCGTGGTCGACGAACGACACTGTGACGTGCGCCGACGAGGACGTCAATCGCAACGGCATTCTAGACGCCGGCGAGGATTTCAACTCGAGCGGCCAACTCGAGGCGAATAACATTGCCACGGTCTCCGCGAGCGCGGGCGGTTCGCTTGTAAGCGATCAGAACGGCTTCGTTTTCGTCGACGTAACCTATCCGCAAGAGTACGCATACTACGTCCAGGTGACGCTGCAGGCGACCGTCGCCGAAGTCGGCGGGACAGAATTCGCCGAAGCGGCGACATTCCTCCTCGCCGGTGCCGCGTCGGACTTCAACTCTCAGAACAACTCTCCGCCAGGCCCCACGAGCCCATTCGGCGCAGGGCCAATCGGGTCGGCTACCTGCGCCAATACGCTCTAGACAACGCCAGATAGCAGGGAAAAGGCCAGTCACCGTGCTGGCCTTTTCGCTTTTATAACGCTGTCGGTCGGCCCCTCCATCTCACCGCCTGCTAGACTGCGGCGGCGGTGAGCGACTATACGAACATTTACTTGATCGGTCCCATGGGTTCGGGCAAGACGGCCGTCGGCCGTCAGCTAGCCAAGGAGCTTGGGCTGGAGTTCTTTGACAGCGACGCCGAGATCGAGAGCAGCACCGGCGTGGATATCGCTTTTATCTTCGAAAAAGAGGGCGAGTCCAGTTTTCGCCAGCGGGAGCGAGATTGCATTACAAAACTGACACAACGAGAGAATATCGTGCTCGCGACCGGTGGCGGCGCGGTGATGGACGAGGATATTCGTCGCAATCTGGCGCGGAACGGCACGGTGATCTACTTGAAGACGAGTGTGGAGCGGCAGCTTGAGCGAACTAATCACGCGCGGCATCGGCCGCTGCTGTTGGACGGTGAGCCGGAAGAAACGCTAGAACGCCTCTCCATCATCCGCGGCCCACTATACGAGGGCCTGGCATCTGTCACGGTCGATACGGGCGGGTGCCATGTTAGGGCCGTCGTAGCGAATATCCGCAAGATTTTGAAGGATCGTGGCCTCGAGCCGTTGAAAAACTGACGCTCCCCTGCGAACCTTCCGAACACCAGCCCCCTGGCAGCTATCGACATGGAAACCCTGCAAGTTTCATTGGCAGAGCGAAGTTACCCGATTCTTATCGGCCCCGGGCTGCTGGGCGAGTCCGGCGTCCTCGCGGAACTCATCACGGCTCGCCAAGTGTTGATTGTTACGAACGACGTCGTCGCACCGCTCCATCTCGAAGTACTCGAGCAGGCGATCGTCGCGGACGAGCTCCGCACCCTGATCCTGCCGGATGGCGAGGAGAACAAATCCCTGCAGACATTTTCGACGATCATCGATGCGCTCATGGCTCACGGCTTTCACCGCGACGCCTGTCTCGTGGCGCTGGGTGGCGGCGTCGTCGGTGATATTGGTGGTTTCGCGGCATCGTGTTATCAGCGCGGTATCGACTACGTCCAGGTGCCGACGACACTGCTCGCTCAAGTGGACTCATCTGTGGGCGGCAAAACCGCGGTCAATCATCCCAGCGGCAAGAATATGATCGGCGCGTTCTACCAGCCGACCTGCGTGCTGGCCGATACCGATACACTCAAGACACTGCCGCCGCGCGAGTTCGCTGCCGGGCTCGCGGAGGTTATTAAACACAGTCTGATACTGGATCGCGACTTCTTCGCCTGGCTGGAGGATCACATGGACGAGGTCGTCGCGCTGGACGCCGCGGCAATCAGCTTCGTCGTACGCAGAAATTGCGAACTGAAGGCTGCGATCGTCGCGGAGGATGAGCGGGAAAGCGGTAGACGCGCACTACTCAACCTCGGCCATACGTTCGGCCATGCGCTGGAGTCACTCGGCGAATACGGTCAGTGGCTCCATGGCGAAGCCGTAGCCATCGGTATTTCGCTGGCCGCGCGGACATCGGCACGGCTCGGCTGGATTGGCCCCAGCGATTGCGATCGCATTGAGGCGCTGCTCAAGCGCGCTGCGCTGCCGGTCAGCGCGCCGGATATCGACGTCGAACGCCTGCTCCAACGAATGAGTATGGATAAGAAGGCCAGCGCCGCCGGCCTCGATCTGGTATTGCTGCAGCAGATTGGTGAGGGCGTGATCGCACCCGCGCCGGACGAGTCGGTACTCCGAGATGTCATCGAGACGCAACAAGCGGCCTAAGCTGGGTGTGTTATGTCCCTAGACGTCGCCCCTTACGCCGTCACTCCGAGCAACTCGAAAGGCCGTCGCTACGCGGAGGAGCCTCCAGCATATCGCAGCGAATTTCAGCGCGACCGCGACCGAATTATTCACTCCGCTGCGTTTCGCCGACTGGTCTATAAGACCCAGGTCTTCGTCAATCACGAGGGCGATCTCTACCGCACACGCCTCACTCATTCGCTGGAAGTCGCCCAGATCGCGCGAACGGTAGCGAGAAGCATGAGTCTGAATGAGGATCTAGTGGAAGCCATCAGCCTTGCTCATGATCTGGGTCACACGCCCTTTGGCCATTCAGGCCAGGACGCGCTTAACGCTTGTATGCGGGAGTTCGGTGGTTTCGAGCACAACCTCCAATCTCTACGCGTCGTCGATCAGTTGGAGGAAAGCCATGCCGATTTTCCCGGCTTGAATCTAACCTACGAGACCCGCGAGGGCATCCTGAAACACTGCTCAGCAGCAAACGCGCGCGATCTCGGAGAACTCGGAGAACGATTTCTGAAGCGCCAGCAACCCAGCCTCGAGGCACAACTTGCGAATGTTGCCGACGGGATCGCGTATAACCATCACGATATCGATGACGGCCTCCGCGCCGGGCTGATTAACTTGACGGATCTGGCCACCGTATCGGTCGTCGCCGAGCAACTCGATGTGGTGCGGTACAGACACCCCGGAATCAGTGGTCGGCGCGAGATTCATGAAGTGGTCCGCAGCATGATCGGCGTATTTGTAACGGACCTGATCAATACGAGCTGCGAACGAGTGGAGAATGCGGCGCCCGTCGACATCGCCGCGGTACGCGAGCAACCACACGCTTTAATCGGTTTCAGCGATGGCTATGCGAGCGAGAAGACGGCGCTCAAGCAGTTCTTGCGAGAGCATCTCTATCGCCATCCGCGGGTCAGAAAAATGACAGAGCAGGCACAGGACATCGTATCGAAACTCTTCAACGTCTATCTCAACGACTACCAACGGATGCCGCCGGAGCATGCGGATCGAGCCCGCTCGTATCACGACGCCGATGGACTAGCCGGCGGCGCGAGGGTCGTAGCGGATTATATCGCCGGTATGACAGATCGCTTCGCCCTGCAGGCGCACGAGGCGTCGGAGAAAGCGTCGTAACCATGAATGGCAAACGGCGCCGGTTTGATTCGCCGCTCTGGTAGAATGCAGGCCGTGTCAGCCGCTTCTACCCCCCGCACCGCCTCTATTCCCGTTCGAGAACGCCTGATCGTCGCATTGGACGTTCCGGACGCTGCCCGTGCCCGCTCCCTCGTACAGGAACTCGACGACTCCGTCGAGTTCTACAAGATCGGTCTGGAGCTCGCGATGTCCGGCGAGTACTTCGATTTATTGGGTTGGCTTAAAGATCAGGGCAAGCAGGTCTTCGCGGATCTGAAGTTCTACGACGTTCCGGCAACTGTCTCCGCTGCCGTACGTCAACTACAGCGATGGGGAGCATCCTTCCTGACTATCCACGGCGATAGAGCCATCATGGAAGCGGCGGCGGCCGAGAAGGGTCCTGATCTACGACTATTGGCCGTCACCGTGCTTACTAGCCTCGATCAAGACGACCTGACGCAGATGGGGATCAACGTCGATGTGAAGACGCTGGTATTGAAGCGCGCCGAACAAGCGTACGCCGCCGGTTGCGACGGTGTGATCGCCTCGGGACTCGAAGCCTCGGCTCTACGTGAGACGTTAAGTCGGGACATGCTTATCGTCAGCCCCGGCATTCGGCCGGCAGAGGGCGGTTCTGCAGACGATCAGAAACGCATCGTCACACCCGCGCAAGCATTCGCGAACGGCGCCGACTATATCGTCGTCGGCCGGCCGATACGCAATGCTGCCAGCCCGCGTCGAGCCGCAGAGTCTATTCAAGCGGAAATCGCCGCCACCGTTCGATGACTGCGGCGGAGGTCGCCCTGGCACGGCGCCTTCGGCACATGCAATGGTTCGCGACCGGCCTGCTGCTCGCAATGGCCATCCTGTTCGTCGCAACAAGCCTCCTCATAGCTACCTATCCAAGGCTTGGCATCGTCGCCGCATTTGCGGAAGCCGGGATGATCGGTGCACTGGCCGACTGGTTTGCAGTCACTGCGCTTTTTCGGCGGCCGCTCGGACTACCGATTCCGCACACGGCGATCGTGCCGTCGCGAAAAAATGAAATCGGCCAGGCCCTCGCGCGCTTTATTCGCGATCACTTCCTGATCAAGGATGCGGTTTTGCCACGGCTATCGCGCGCCGATATGGCCGGCAGGCTGGGTACCTGGCTGGCACGCGAGGACAACTCACGCCTCGTCAGCCGGGATCTCGGCAGCGCGCTCGACTGGCTGCTCGGCGCGGTCGACAGCGCCGAACTTCGCCAGTCGCTGCGAGACAGTCTCCGCCGTGCCCTCGAACAGGCATCCGTCAGCGCCGGCCTGGGCGTCGTCCTGGATGTCTTCACTTCCGGCAACCACGCTGATGCTCTCGTCGATCAACTCGTCCAAGTCGGCCGTAATCAGCTCATAGCGAACGAGGAGATAATCCGCGAGCGCATTAAGGATCGCAGCCCTTGGTGGCTGCCGAAATTCGTCGACGAAGAAATCTACGCCCAGTTGATCAGTGAACTGCAACGCATCCTCGATGAAATCGGCGACGACCCGGAGCACTCAGCCCGTGCCGATTTCAATGAGCGACTGCGAACGCTCCGGACCGCGCTCAAAGACGATCCGGTGATCGCGGAAAAAGGCCAGATCCTGCGCGACGAGTTTTTACGGCATCCGGCGGTCAAGGACTATCTCGATGACTTGTGGCAGCGCATCAGAAGCTATCTCAACAACGCGTTGAACGATTCGGATTCGCCGATTCGTGTCGGGTTGGAGCGCGAATTACGTATCATCGGCCAGAAACTACAGGAAGACTCCGAGGTCAGCGAGCGCCTCAACGGCTGGCTAAGGGAACTGATCACCTATCTCGTGGAAACCTACCGGCAACCGCTGAGCGAGATCGTGTCGGATACGATCGAGCAGTGGGACCCTACCGCGACCGCCGCGCGCATCGAACTGTACATCGGCCGCGACCTGCAATTTATCCGCATCAACGGAACCCTGGTCGGCGGCCTCGTCGGCGTAATTATCTATCTCGTCTGGGGCGCACTAGCCCTGTAGGAGCGACCGCCTGGTCGCGATAATTCACGTATGCGAAAAGGGGCCGGCCATAATGGCTCACGTCTCACTGCGCCGTACCCACCACGAGTGAACTAAACGAGACTGCCAGCGGCTTCGAATCGACA
>Ga0255049_10000670_pt1 | contig 20654 bp, 16 predicted proteins | sample JV7_2_3_MG_FD_183615 | JGI IMG/M metagenome (GOLD analysis project Ga0255049, IMG submission 183615) | Seawater microbial communities from Jervis Inlet, British Columbia, Canada - JV7_2_3 | ecosystem: Environmental > Aquatic > Marine > Inlet | place: Canada: British Columbia | collected 2016-10-06
CCCGTTTGCAGATGGCACGAAGCCGGCGAAAATGCCGGTCGTGACGCCAGTCTCTGTCAGTCGAATGGTTTCGGTATCGCCCGTCGTATCGTGAATCACCGTAACGACTGCGGTGTCAATTACGGCTGCGTCGACGTTCTGGTCGGTATCGATCAATCGCAGGAACAGCGGCTCCCCGAGATTGTAGTTGCCCGTTACGCTCACATCCTGAACGAGTGTCGGGTCAATCGTCCCGCCACCCGTCAGTACCGGGTCGGCTAATGCCACAAACGCGCCACCCTGGAAACAGGCCGAAGGACCGACCGTTTCCTGATAGTCGCCAGCGCCCGCGCCTACCACGCGGGTGAATTCGACACTGGCCGGGCTTCGCACGACGGCGACAGTGACCTGGGCAATGTTGCTTACGACTGTGGCGTTAAGGCCCGCGCCATCCAGATAATCAAGCGCAGCCTGGTTGGATATGACAGTGCCGGGAGGGGCCGCAAACGCCGTCAAACCCGGTAAAAACGATACAGATAAGGCAAATATCAGCCGGAGTTTTAGACGTTTCATTCGGTGCTGAAAGCACCTCGGGGGGAACTTCCGATCCCCCCGAAGGTGACTGCGCATGTGGCGAACCCGCCCCGCTCCAGGTGGAGCGGACCAGGCACACGGCAGGCCTGGGCTGCCCATTCGGGCAGCCCAGAACCTACATGCCTCATGCAGTCCTTTGAGCACCGTGGTATTACGATCGACTAGTTAGTCAATCGTTACCTGGTAGGTGATGGTTGCCGTGCCTGCCGCCGGAATCGACAAGCCTGCTGTCGTTCCAATCACCAGTGCACCGGTAACTGCATCATAGGTACAACCATCCGCCGGCAAGGCATCAGCCTCACAGGGATCCGGATCGATAACGGCGTTCACGGTAATTTCCGCATCGAGTGTCGGATACGGATCCGCATCGTTGAACGTCACGTTTGCGACCTGGATGTTGTCGCTGACTGTTACATTGTCCGCGGCAACTGCTCCTGTATTGACGATCGTCACCGTGTACTCGATGACCGCACCCGGAATCGCCTTCCAGTTCGGTCCCGTCGAGAACGGATCGGATATGACAGCAGAGGTCTTGGTGACGGTCAGGGATGCTGCCTGAACTTCATACGTGCCGGTCGCTTCGAACCGGTTGTCGTAGTTCACGGCACCCAGCTCGCCAAACACGTTCTGAACCGTGCCTGGCAGGTCGAGATCGCCACTGTTATCGGCAGCCAGCGCACCCGCCGGCCCACCTGTTGCACCATCATTTCCGTCATGGGCTCGCGCCTCCAGCTGCATATCAGCCAGATCGCCGTCTCCCGGCGTCGGATTGTCGGCATCTGCAAGAACGAATATCGTCGCCGTCGTCGCGCCATCCGGAACCAGATCATCGACGAATGTCGCGGTATCGACGCCAGCGTCATAAACGCCGTTGCCGTTGCCGTCAACGAAGACTCTGAGCGTGGAGGTAATCTCGTTCATGTCAAAGTCATCGCCAGCGAGATTGGTCACCGAAAACACGAAGTCCTGGTGGTCGTTGCCACTGTTGGTCATCGTGAATATCAATACGGCATCAGTCTCGTCCGGGGAAATGATCGTGGTGGCTCCAGGACCCGTTACTTCGAAGTCGATCAATCGATCGACCTCGAAGACCGTGTCGCCGCCAAGACCAACGCCCGGGCTACTGTTACCACCCGGATCGGACTCGATTACGACCTGGCCGACGCCTCCAACCGCATAGTCGACTGACGCGCGATTGATGATGTCGGTGTCTTCGTCCGTGCCGATTGCGAACGCGGATTGCGTCAGCAGCAGCAGGATCGCTGTTATGCCAAGCCCTTGCACAGGGAGTGGCAGTTTCTTCAAGGTTTTCATCACGGTACTCCTTTTACTTCATCAAAAAAAAAGTTAGCCGGCAGAAATCACCGGGCAGGGAAACCTGCTGCCGTTACGGGCCCTGCACCCGTAACGGCTTTCCCCTGAAGGATTCGTCTTCGCGAATTCTTAGTTCAGATGTGCGCGGAAGCGCGCGATGCTTTGGGCGCCCGCGGCAAGGTCGTCTTGCATGACAAACCGGATATGCGTGAAGTCATCAGCCGTAGCCGGCCGAGGCTGACCGTCGTCATCGACCGTCAATTCCTCGGCAGCCGCGTAACTGACGCCGCCGTCTACCGAGAATTCGATGAGCATGCCCGGGCCGAATGCGGAGCCGCCCACATAGCTCAGGTGCTCGGGCACGGGCGCTGTGACGACGACATTGTCGGCCGCCTCATCGCTGATATTCTCGACCGTTGTCGTGTAAATCACGACGTCGCCGGGCACTACCGTCTCGACCGGCACCAGACGGGTCTGTCGCTCACCATCAGCGCCGACGCTCACTTGCTCCATTTCCACGAGCGTGGTGACGTTCAGGTGTCCCTGCTCCTGCGAGATCGCATTTGCAGACGAGAAGATCAATAAAAGTGCTAATCCAAAACCATACGAGATTTTCATAACAACCCCCTTGCTGTGAGTGTAAAAAGACATCAATCGATCGTTACCTGGAAGACGACAGTCTGAATGCCATCCGCCTGAGTTAGGTTACCTAGCCGCACAACGACGGTCGGCGCGCCGGACATGTCGAGTTCGCCGGCGTCCGCGTCGTTAGCGTCAGTTAGTGCGGCTGCGTTCAAGGAAATGCTCGCCGGCACGTACGTCGTATCGGCGGGAATGAAATCGTTGGCCACGCTTGACGTCGCAGTTCCACCATTGGTTACTGCTACGGTGACTGTGTAAGTCAGCGTCGCGCCCGGGATAGGTTCGGTGCCGCCGAACTGGTCCAGGACCGTGACGGACTTCAGAACGCTGATCTGCACTTCGCCAACGAGGTACTCTCCGGTGTCGCTGCCGGTACCGCCGGTTGCTCCCAGGACCGCGTCGGTACCGCCATCGCCCTGTGTCAGAAAGGCATCGCCTGGAGCGCCGGTTCCGGTCAGGGAATCGGCCGTCAATTCGCTCCTGCCGATTTCACCATCGACGACGCCTCCCGGGATGTCGTTAAGCAACAAGATATCAACTGAGGCGTCGGCGGCCAGTACCGGGTCATTGCCGCCTGGCACGTACGCAACGTCGCCAACGCTGAAGTCACCACTGGCATCGCTGTCGAAATAGATCGGCGTGGCGGATGGCACCGGATCGAAGTCGTCACCGCCAATGACGCTGTTGATCGCAAGCTGGAAGGCCTCGCTGCCATTACCGATGTTGGTCACCCTGAACAATAGCGCCTGGTTCGTGTCGTTGGCCGCGACGAGATTTTGCGGGCTCTGCAACGTAACGACAACATCGATCGTCTCCTGCACAGTAATGCTGGAGACATTGGAGTTGACGGAATCGGGCGTCCCGGCGATGTCGAAATCGACCTGGGCCATGTTGTCGATAACGGTGCCCACGGGTGTGCCTGCCGAGAATGCGGTCGTCGCAAACGCGATCATGAAAACAGCGGCGACGAATCTGGAAATTCGTCTCAGCCGATCCCGTCTGGCCTCGATCCGGTTGGTTCTGTCCAAAGCACTATCCTGTATGTCATTCGCACGCGCGCACCTCCCCTTATTGGAGGCCAATACCAATGTCTCGGAAATGCTTTTTAGTTTCCATAATAAGGGCGGATTTGTACCTGCTTTGTGACGGTAATCACAAGTAATCTGTGATGTGGATCACACTCAATCTGTAGGAAATTCGCGGCCTCCAGCCGATCTGGAGACTTCGGCGCCGATTAAATTCGCTGAAAATCGCCAAAGCAAGTATGGCCATCAATTCCCAATAATGGCCAAGTGCTCAATTTTTGGCTCGGCATCGAAAAAGCCGGTTTATTTGCAAAAAAGATTGCCCTTGAGGCTTGACAAAATCCCTCAGCATCCCTATTGTGCGCTGCAACAATGTTGCACTGCACCAAGGAGATTTTCATGAACCTGCAGATCGAGAACAAAATTAGTGAGATTGCTGACCGAGCACGTGATCGCTACGAAGACGCCGTCACCGCGGCGCGCAAAGGCACCGAGACGGCTGCCGGCAAGTTGAGCAAAGGCAAGAAGCCGGTCAAGACTGTCTCCCGCCTGGGGGTCAAGCTGTCCGGCGTTTCACACCGTACTGTCAACAAGCTCTGGAAGCGCCAGACCAAGTTGGTCGAGGACCAGATTGATGTACTCGCAGGTCACCTGAAAGCTGCGGCAAGCGCCGATGACCTCAAGAGTCTTGTCGAGACGCAGATTGCTCTGATTCCGGACAGCGCAAGCCGAATCAGGAACGAAGCTCGCGAGGCATTCGGCATCGTCCGGGGCGCCGGCAGCGAGATTCGCGACATCTTCAGGGGCACCGTTGAAGAGCTCAAGGGTGTCAAGCCTGCTGTCAAGAAAGCACCCGCTGCGCCGAAGCCAGTGGCGGCCGAATCGGCCATTGTCGGTGACGACATAGCGGCTTGATTTCAAGACATTTTCCCCTTTGAGGACTTTCCAGCCCTCATTTGACTCGCCGCCGGTCGCTCAAGGATCGGCGGCTTTTTTGTGTCAACAATTCGTCCGCACCTGTCTTCGATGCAAAGATTGCCGGTGAATGTATAATGGCCGCCCTTTTCAGGGATCAAGGCCATAAAATAGAGCCAACTGAGTCCCTGGCAAGAATCAAGAATCGCAACTCAGAGACCTCCATGACAACCACATTGTCGGTCCTGCAGGACTGGGTAGATCAGGTTGCCAAGTTGACGCAACCCGAAGAAATACACTGGTGCAACGGATCGGATGCCGAGTACAAGCGTCTGGTCAATCAGATGTGCCGCAGCGGTGATCTGGTTCCATTGAACGAGCATGACTATCCGAACTGTTACCTGCATCGTTCGGACCCCTCCGATGTTGCCAGGGTCGAGCACCTGACCTATGTCTGCACTGAAAACGAAGAAGACGCCGGGCCGAACAATCACTGGATGAATCCTCGCGATGCCCATGAGAAAGTCGACTCGCTGTTCGAGGGATCGATGCAGGGCCGCACGATGTTTGTCATCCCGTATTGCATGGGACCGATCGATTCTCCCTACGCCCGTTTGGGGGTAGAGATCAGCGACAGCCCCTACGTCGTCGTGAACATGAAAATTATGACCCGCATGGGGAGCAAGGCGCTACTTCGCATCGAGCAGGAAGGGACCTTCGTCAAGGGCCTGCATTCGATCGGCGACCTGGATCCGGAGCGGCGTTTCATCATGCATTTTCCGGAGGAGCTCAGCATCAAGAGCATCGGGTCCGGCTATGGCGGCAACGCTCTGCTCGGCAAGAAATGCCATGCGCTCAGGATCGCAAGCTGGCAGGCCCGGAAAGAGGGCTGGCTGGCTGAACACATGCTGATCGTCGGCGTCGAAAACCCGGAAGGCGAGAAACACTATCTCGCCTGCGCGTTCCCGTCTGCCTGTGGCAAGACCAACCTCGCGATGCTGATTCCGCCCGAGTCACTCCCGGGATGGAAGATCTGGACCCTGGGCGATGATATTGCCTGGTTGCATCTCGACGACGAGGGTCAGCTGCGTGCCATAAATCCGGAGGCCGGGTATTTCGGCGTCGTACCCGGCACGAACGCCCAGACCAACAAGAATGCGTTCGAGATGATCAAGGGCGACACTATTTTTACCAATGTTGCAGTGACTGCCGACAATCAACCCTGGTGGGAAGACAAGAAGGTGGGCTCGCCGACGACGGATTGGCAAGGTCACGTTTACGATTCGAACGATGGGCCGGCAGCCCATCCGAATTCACGTTTTACTGTATCGGCCAGGAAGAATCCGAGCTACTCACAGCTGGCGGAGGCGCCCGAGGGCGTGCCGATATCAGCATTGGTTTTCGGAGGCCGTCGAAAAGAGCTGGCACCCCTTGTTTACGAAGCCAAGAGCTGGCGTCACGGCGTGCTGGTTGGCGCCAGCGTAGCATCCGAAACAACCGCGGCGAACATCGGCGCCGTTGGCGTCGTACGACGTGACCCGATGGCGATGAAACCTTTCTGCGGTTACAACTTCGCCGACTACTGGGCGCATTGGCTGTCCTTCGCCAAGAAGTCGGACAAGCTGCCGAAAATGTTTCATGTCAACTGGTTCCGTCAGGACAGGAACGGCAAGTTCCTGTGGCCCGGTTTTGGTGAAAACCTGAGGGTCCTGCGCTGGATCATCGATCGTTGCGAGAGCCGTGTTGCTGCCAGAGAAACGCCAATCGGATTCTTGCCGGAAGCCAAGGATATCGATATCAGCGGCCTTGACGTTGCGCCTGAAACAATGGAGACGTTGCTTTCCATTAACGCACAACAGTGGAAGGACGAAATGGATTCGGTCGCCGAATATCTGGATGGCTTTGGAGAGCGACTGCCCGATGACCTGCGACAGGAACAGCAACAGGTCGCTGAAGCACTGAGACAGTCCGGCTAGCAAAAAGAAAGAGGATACGTCCCCTTTTTCAGTCTTCCAGGACGTAGTGTATTGCCAGCGGCGTGCCGGGTTTGGCGACGCGGCCGAGGCCGATAACACCCTCGCCCACCAACTCTGTGCTGTCCCTGCGGACGAAAGTTTCCTCGCCTTCGACACTTTGCAGAAATGTGCCGTTGGTGCTCTGGTCGACCAGCATGAATTTACCACGGCGTCTTTCGATCCGCGCATGAATGCGCGAGATGAGATTACCTTTGACGACCAGATCGTTGTCGTCGGCACGACCCATGTTAACGCTCTTTTTCTCGTCGGTAAGCTCTACCGTGGTTTCCCGAAAGCTCAAAATGAGTTTGCTCGCATTTTTTGATTTGTTTTCCCACTCGATCGTCGGCACCATGCTGGTCGCTTCGTCCGGCTGCCAGAGCAATTCGTACAACGCGACCTCATCGATCCTGCCACGTACGGTCGCAACGTCGATCTGACGCGTCTGGCCTTCCCAGTCCGGGCCCATTTGTTCGACGGTCGCGCCTGAGATGACGATTTGTTTGGCTTTGGCCTGCGACGTCATGCGATTCGCCGTGTGTACGGCCGCACCGAAAATATCGTTTTGTTCCTGAACGACTGGGCCGAAGTGACATCCAATGCGGATCGACACGGGTATGAGCTTGTCGTCGCCCGTCTCTTCCTGGTCGGCCGTTATGCGTGCCTGCATCTGTGTCGCAGCACTCATCGCATCGTCGACTGTCTGGAAAGTCGACATTACCTCGTCACCAATGGTCTTGATTACCGTCCCATCAAACTGGTGAGTGGCATCCTTCATCACCTCGAGACAGTGAGCAACAGTTTCACTGGCCTTGGTATCGCCGAACTGCTCGTACAGCTGCGTGCTGCCGACAACATCGGCGAACAGGATTGCGACTTCCAAGTCTTTTGCCATCTGGCCCTTACCCAAACAATTGCATCCGCGCGCTAAACAAGAAGCTCGCCGAACGCGCGATTATAAGCGCTTACCCCTTGATTCAACGAACATTATGTCTAATTAAGCCAAATTGTGCAGAGTAATGCCAAGGCACTAATTTCTGGCTATTTTTCGGCAACAATATACGCTATCCATGCCAGGTCCGCCTCGCCTTTTTCGTCAGGTGTGAACTCGCCGTTGCCCTCGCCGTCCTCGTCTTCGCCCTCCCAGTACAGCGTCGATTTCCTGAATCCGGCCTCCGCCAGAACTTCACGAATTTCGGGAGCGGACCATAAGCGCCACTCGTAGGTAAATGCCTTCTTTATCTTGGAACCATCCTTGAAGCGAAAGTGGATATGACAGCGAATATGGTTGGTCACCGGATGAAACTCTGCCTGATGCCAGATATAGGTAAAGCGTTTGTACTTGGTTTTCTCTTTGGTCTCTTCCTGCGCCTCGGGGCCGCCGAACAGGTCGACGAAAAACACGCCGTCATCCTTCAACGCAGCATAGGCCCGTTCGAAATAAGCTCTGAGCTTGTCACGTGTATCGAAAATGAAAAAGGAGAAATTGAAAGCCGCCATCAAGTCGACCGGTGGCGTATCAGCGCTCATTACATCGCCTTCGATCAGGCCGACGCGGGCCTGATCAGCGGCCGACAATCGGCTTACACGATTCTGACGGCCCCATTCCAGAACAGCCGGGTCAATATCGACACCGATAGCCTGGTAGTCTCCGCCTTGCCGCACCCACTCGCAAGATGCGCTCGCGGTCCCGCAAAAGTCCTCACGAAACAAGTGCGCGGTGCGGCCTCGAATATTCTTGAATGTGCTTTGCAGAAACTCGACTTCATGTTCGACATTCTGAACTGATTTCTCGTATAGCTCATGGATGTCGGCTTTGTCAGCCATGGTTTGGCGTTTGCTGCGGGCGGCTGCGGGTTTTGCGCTCATGGTAATTCCGATACTCCGTGGTCAATGATGGATGTGGATTGTAACGTTAAATTGCGGACTGTCCCCAGTCATGCTGCTTTCGGTATTTTCGCTAATGCTTCGAGAAGCACGCCGACATCCGCGCCGGGCAGGTGTGCGTTCTCGCTGAGATGACGCCGCCATGCCCGCGCTCCGGGCAGCCCTCCGAACAGCCCGAGCATATGTCGTGTAATGTGCTTCAACTGGGCACCGGCCGACAATTCCCGCTCGATATAGGGAATCATCAACTCGATGATCTCGTGGCGTTCCGGCGCTTGCCGGTTCTCGCCGGCGAACAGAGTCTGCTCGAGTTCGACCAGAAACCACGGCTCGTGATACGCCTGACGTCCGATCATTACGCCGTCAACATGCTGCAGATGCCCGAGCACCTGATTGCTGTTTGATATGCCGCCATTCAGGACGATTTCCAGGTCTGGAAAATCTCGCTTGAGAGAATAGACGCGCTCATAATCCAGCGGTGGCACGGTTCGATTGTCCTTCGGACTGAGTCCCTGCAGGATCGCGATGCGCGCGTGAACGATGACGGATTTGCAACCGGCAGTCTGCATGGTCTCGACAAACTGGACCAGGAACTCGTAACTGTCCTGATCGTCGATACCGATTCGAGTTTTGACCGTGACCGGCAAATCCATAACGCTACTCATTTTCTCAAAACACCTGGCGACGAGATCGGGATTTGACATCAGACAGGCGCCGAACTGGCCGCTTTGGACCCGGTCGCTCGGGCAGCCGACATTAATGTTTATTTCGTCGTAGCCGGCTGCGGCGGCTATCCTGGCGGCTTCCGCCATCATCGTCGGATCGCTGCCGCCGACTTGAAGTGCGACTGGATGCTCCGCCGCATCGAATGCCAGCAACTTTGCTGCATCGCCATGGATCAGCGCCGCCGCAGTCACCATTTCTGTATACAGGCGCGCGTGTGACGATAGAAGTCTCAGGAAGAACCGACAATGGCGATCAGTCCAGTCCATCATCGGCGCGACGGCTATTTTCGGGCAGTTTGTTGAGAATCTCATGCTGATTTTCTTTTCGCTATTTCGATGTCTGTCATGCATCCAACCGACGGAGCATTACAACGGCGACGCCAATATATCGATGCCAATGACCTTGCGCGAGTGGATTGATGCTCAATCTAACTCATCCGTTTACCATAATGGTCTCAATCTGCCTATTTCTGTTGCTGTTTCTCTCGGTGGGTTACACTTTCTCGAACGCCCCCTTACAACAAGAACCAGACCGGGAAAGCGTTGTGCAACTACCTCCGACACAATCACTGTTTGTCGGCCGGAGAACGACAAGCATACTGATCGCCCTGATTCTCTTCGCGGGAAGCAGCGGTATTGTCTGGGCGGACGGTTGGCCGCCGTTCCCGAGAAATGATGCCGCGACGGTTGCCCGCGGTGGAACCGTATCGTCGTTGAATGGCGGAGCATTGAGCGTACTGGCCAATGACATTGATTTTGAGGGCGACGAGCTAACGGCCGTTTTGACCAGGAATGTCAGCTACGGCGATCTGGTATTTAACGAAGACGGCACGTTTTCGTACCACCATGACGGCAGCTTCAACCTTAGCGATGAATTCAGGTATCGCGCATCTGACGGCACCGGTCTATCAAGAGAGGCGCGCGTCAGGATCGACATCACACCGGGTGAACCAATCCCACCGATAATCGTAGGCCAGCTCAATGTCGAAGTGGACGAGGACACGTCACGTGAGATCAGGGTGAATGATCTGCAAGTGTCCGACCCGGACAGTAAATTTCCGAAAGATTTCTCAATTGAAGTCAACGATGGTGAAAATTACTCGAGAAACGGCACGGTAATCACTCCGATTCCGGATTTTAATGGCCAGCTCACCGTGCCGGTTCGTGTCCATGACGGCAATAACTTCAGTAACACGTTCGGATTGAGCGTAACCGTCCGGCCGCGTAACGACGCTCCGTTTGTCACCGGCACGCCGGCAGATCAGGAAGCGATCGAAGGCATCAGATTCTCGCTGGCACTCGCCGGCTTCTTTGCAGATATCGACGACGGCGATACGCTTCGGTTTAGTGCGCAGGGATTGCCGGTCAGCGGCACCCTCAAAATCAATTCAGTCTCTGGCGTGCTATCAGGGACCCCGATCAGGTTTGATGCTCGCGATACGCAATACAATGTGAACATCATCGCGACCGATTCGGGTGGTGCCTCGGCGATCCTGGGTTTCGGCCTTACAATCTTCGCCGATAATCGAGCGGATGTATCGCTTCGAGCATCACTGGCGGTCAATCCCGTCACCGTCGGCGAAACCTCGCAATGGCAAATTATTCTGGACAACAATGGCCCGGCAGACGTCGAGGACGGCGAACTTGTCGCCGGCTGGACGACCAGCGGCCCCTCGCTCACGCTTGCAGCGCCACCGGAATGTTCAATCCAGGATAATTCAAGTAGCAAACCAGCCGTTCGCTGTACTTACAACGGCATGCAGGCCAATACCAGTCTGGTATTCAATGTACAGGGTACGCAGACAAGCGACGGCGACAATACCCTCATTGCTATCGCAATCTCCGACGATCCGAACCTTCGCAACAACTCGGCACTGGCGGCATCGCAGGTTGTTGCAGAATTTAGCGAAGGGCCGACCCAGATCCTCAGCGCGCCGGGCGCGGATATCGATAGCGGTGACCTGAACGGCGACGGCAAGATTGATATCGTAGCCACGTCGGGAGAAACGCTCGTGTTCTTCAATGCCGGTGATCGCACATTGGGTACACCGGGCACCAGCCTTGGTGCAGGCAGCGGCGGAAATACGACGGCGGTTCTCGACTGGAACGGCGACGGTGCGCTCGATATCGCCGTCAGCGGAATGTCGAGCAGAAGCGCAGAAATATTCCTCAATGACGGCAGCGGCGGGTTTTCCAGTGCAGTTCGTATCCAGGACAGTGGCGTTGGCGAGGTCCTGGATATCGCGGCGGCCGATCTTGACCTCGACGGCAACTACGAACTGGTGCTCACTGGCCCGCGGGGCACGTACGTTGCATCCAGATCCGGTACAAGCGGTTTCAACTTGTCGTATCCGCCGGCACGTGCCGGTATCGACCTCGCAATCGTGGATATCGATCTTGACAGTTACCCCGACATTGTCGTCGTCGAGTCAATTGACCGGGCGGTAGCCGTATTGATCAGTTCAGGCAATGGCAGAAATTTTTCCAGGGCGGAATTTCGCTACGGCACGGTGGCCAACGTAAGTGCGAGTGACCTGAATGATGACGGAGCGCCGGACCTGCTGCTAGGAATCGATGGCAGCGATCTCACGGCACCGGAAAACATGATCCTGTATCAGCAGTCGAATGGCGACTTTGCGGCTGGTGGTACGTTTGGCGCATCGATCGTGTCAGAACTGTTATCGGCCGATGTCGACAACGATGGCTGGCCCGACATCGTTGCCGTTAATGATGCCGGTGTGCATCAGGTTTACCGCGGTAGTTCGGGTGGCGATTTTGTACTTGACGCGGAGCAGATAGTAAGCGCCGGCATGAGGCGAGGCGTTTTGGTCGATTTCAATGACGACGGATCACATGACCTGATCCTGGCTGGGGAAGACGCCGTCGAAATTCATGCCAATAACGGAATCGGCCGGCTGGGACTGGGTGACCGGATACCCCCCATGCTTACTCTTTTCGGTGATGCATCCATGACGATCGCGGCGGGCGGAACTTACGAAGAAGCCGGAGCCACTGCCATCGATGACATCGATGGTGACCTGAACGACTCGATTGTGATCACTGGCACCGTGAATACGGCTGTGGTCGGCTCGTATGCGATCAGTTACAGCGTCGATGACCGGGCCGGCAATATGAGCACCGCACAGCGAACTGTGCAAGTGGGTGTAAACAGCGGTACCGGCGGCGGTGGCGGTGGCGCGATGGGGCCGCTACTGTTACTCGGCATATTGCTGCTGATCGGCCGCGCAATCAGACAACGGAACATTAGCGATTCCGTTCTTCAGCTTCGCGTATTTGGTATTGCACTTCCCATCATCTATGCTTGGCGCACATAAGCACAACAATCATTCCCTCAGGGGCTTCAACCATGGACAGGCGTCAATTCTGCCGTACGACGGCCGCTGCCGGCAATTACGGACCGACATATGAGCGGCTGCAAAAGATCAAGGTTAAACACGATCCGTCCAACCTGTTCCGGCTGAACAGCAACATAGAACCCGTCGCGTAAGGAAGTACCCGGTCTTGACTGAATCCGCGCCAGCGCAGAAACGTCAGCTCGTACGCGGCATTGGCATTTTCGGCAGTGCCTTTCTCGTTTTGAACGGCATGATCGGTGCCGGCATTTTCGCGATGCCGTCTGCCGTTGCAGCCAGAGCGGGCGTGTTGAGCCCCTGGCTTTTCCTCGCCGTCGGCGTCCTGATCATCACGGTCGTGCTCACGTTCGCCGAGTTGTCGAGCTACTTCCGCATCTCGGGAGGTCCCGTACTATATGCCACCCGGGCGTTCGGATCGCTGACCGGCTTCAGCACAGGTTGGATCTATTACGTGAGCCGTGCCGCAGCGGTTGCGGCGAATTGCAATGTCATGGCCATCTACATGGCAACGATATGGCCCTGGTTCGGCGTCGATCCCGGCCGCGCCGTCGTGATCCTGGTTGTTTGCGGCGGCCTGACCCTGGTCAACGTCCTCGGCGTCAGGGATGGCGTGCGTACCCTGGCCGTATTCACTTTCTTCAAGGTGATTCCACTGCTGATAATGATTGTCCTGGGCCTGCAGTACGTAAGCCCGGACGTCCTGTTTCCCGACAACATGCCGACGATTGACGACCTCGGCGGAACGACGTTGTTGCTGATTTATGCATTCGTTGGATTCGAGACGGTCCTCATCACCGCCGGCGAGACTGCGAAACCCAAGGTCACGATTCCCAAAGCACTGATACTTACAATGATCGCAACCGGCATTCTCTATTTCCTGATTGTTCTCGTCTATGTCTCCGTATTGGGCGGTCAAGTGGATGAGAACGCGACGCTTGTGGACGTCGGGCGCAAACTGGCCGGGCCGGTCGGTGCAATTGCGATCACTCTGGCTGCTATTTTTTCGATCGGCGGTAATCTTGCAGGCACCATGCTATCTACGCCTCGTTTGACATTCGCACTTGCCGAGCACCGCCTGCTGCCACCCTGGTTCGGTCGGATTCACGAAAAATTCTCGACGCCGGCAAATTCCGTAATTTTTATGGGGAGCACGGCGGCGGCGCTCGCGCTGTCGGGTTCCTTCGTCCGTCTTGCGATCGCAAGTTCACTGACGCGCATGATCACCTATATCGTCTGTATCGCTGCGTTACCGGTCATCAAAGGAAAAGCGGACTATGCGACCATCGCGCGAGCATTCAAGATTCCGGGAGGCTATCCCATACCCTTCGTTGCATTCGTGCTCTGTCTCTGGCTGGCGTCGCATTCATCGGCGGAGTCCTGGCAACTGGTCGGAATCATGCTCGTTGTCGGCCTGGCGTTGTACTGGCTCGAACAGCTGCGCATCAAAAAGCAGCACGCAGTTTAGTCGACGGAAATTACCTTGCCCGGATTCAGGATGTTGTTCGGGTCCATCATTTTCTTTAGCGATATCATCAGGCCGATTTCCTCTGGCGTTCGGCTGATCGAGAGATACGGTTTTTTTTCGAGGCCTATGCCGTGTTCGGCCGAGATCGCGCCCGCATAAGGGATCAGAGACTCGTAGACGTGTTTCTCGATGACTTGCGCACAGGTGGTCTTGCAGCCCTCTGCCAGTACGGAAATATGGATGTTGTTGTCGCCCAGATGACCGAAACCGGCAACGTAAGCGTCCGGCACGTCCGCGATGATTTTTTTCGTCACTGTCTCGACGTATTCACCGACATCGGCACTACGCAAACTGACATCAAAGTTGCAAGCCTCAGCGACCAGCCACTCCACTTGACCACGAATGTCCCAGATCGATCTCCTTTCGTTATCTGATTTTGCGATGACGCCATCCAAAGCCAGGTCGCAATCGAACATACCGCTCATTGCCAGTTCGAAGTCCCGGTCGTCCGAGTCAACACTCGTACCCATGGATTCGACGATGGCGTACAGCGGATAGTCGATCGAAAGCGGTGAATCCAGGGGTCCCATCGGCTTCACGGCTTTGCGATAAAAGCTTCCCCACATCACCTCGAATCCACAAAGTGTACTGCCGAGTGATGCTTTGGATTTATTCAGGACCACGACCACATCCTCGAAACTCTTGCAGGCGAGCAGTGCGACGTTATGACTTTTTGGTTTGACGCCAAGCCTGAAGACGATGCGCGTAATAATGCCGAGAACACCTTCGGTACCGATGAACAAGTGCTTCAAGTCGAAGCCCGAGTTGTTTTTTATGTAGCGATTCATCGAAGAGATGAGCGTACCGTTGGCCAGAACGGCCTCCAGTCCGAGTACCGAATCGCGCATCATGCCGTAGCGAATGACTTTGGTGCCGCCGGCATTCGTCGCAACGTTGCCGCCCAGCATACAGTCGCCACGTGCGCCGATATCGACCGGGAAAAACAGCCCTTCCTCGTCGGCCGCATCCTGTGCCTGCTGCATTGTGACACCAGCCTGCACCGTCATCGTGTGCGCCGTGCTATCGAGCTCTTCAATCGCATTCATTTTCTCGAGCGAAAGCGCGATGTCATCTGGCGTAGTCTGGCAACCCTGCACAAGCCCCGTTAGTCCGCCAAAGGGAACGACTGCTTGCTGGTGCTCGTTGCAGAGACGCATTACGGCTGCGACCTCATCGGTCGAAGTCGGGTACACGATTGCTCTGGCATTACAGGAGTCGTGCGTCTTCCAATTGAACTCGAAATTGCGAACGGATTCCCCGGTCAGCACGTTCTTCGAGCCGACAATCTCCTTAATTTTCAATAATATATCGACGATAAGTCCCTCAACATCTGAGGCCTGACCTGCTTATGCTAGCCGCGAATCGTCGACGATACCAACGCGACCGCGGGTACGATAGAATGCGCGCCCCCGAAGGAGGTACCGCCAATGCGCGATATGTTGAAATTCTATATTGATGGCCAGTGGGTCGATCCGGTCACGTCGAACCCTTTCGATGTCATCAACCCGGCCAACGAGGAAGTCTGCGGCCGCATAAGCCTAGGTTCTAAAGCCGACGTCGACAAAGCTGTCGCCGCGGCGGTCAGGGCGGCGGAAAGCTATGCCGCAACGAGCCGCGATGAGCGTATAGAGTTGCTGCAGTCGATCCTCGACGTATTTACGAGGCGGCAGGATGAAATTGCCGAGGCGATCATGGAGGAAATGGGCGCTCCATGGGGACTGGCCAAGCATGCACAGGCTCCCAGCGGAACCCAGCACATCGCTGCGGCGCTGAAGGCGCTAAAGAGTTACCCGTTCGAAGAGCGACATGGCACGACGAATATCGTCAAGGAAGCAATCGGGCCCTGTGCCCTGATTACGCCGTGGAACTGGCCGATGAATCAAATCGCCGTCAAAGTCGCTCCGGCTCTGGCGGCCGGCTGTACGATGGTGTTGAAGCCGAGCGAGATAGCGCCATTCGACGCCATGATCTTTGCCGAAGTCCTCGATGAGGCAAACGTCCCCGCCGGCGTATTTAATCTCGTCAATGGTGACGGACCGACAGTTGGTTCGGCCTTGAGCAGCCATCCCGACATTGCCATGGTCTCGTTCACGGGTTCGACACGCGCCGGTATATCCGTCGCGCAGAATGCGGCGCCGAGTGTCAAACGTGTGGCACAGGAGCTTGGCGGCAAGTCGGCAAACATCATCCTGGACGATGCCGATTTGCAAAAAGCGGTATCGAGTGGCGCAGCAGATTGCTTTCAGAATACGGGCCAGTCCTGCAATGCACCCACCCGCATGCTGGTGCCGCGAACGAAGATGAGCGCAGCCGCCGAAATTGCGAAGACCACAGCCGACAGCACTATCGTTGGCGATCCGAAAGCGGACGGCACACAGGTGGGGCCGCTCGTTTCGGAACAGCAGTGGAACAAGGTTCAAACGCTGATACAGGCTGGCCTGGATGACGGTGCGACGCTTATCACCGGTGGCACCGGGCGTCCGGAAGGTCTTGTCAAAGGCTATTACGTCAAACCGACGGTCTTTTCAGAGGTAAGTAATGATATGACTATCGCCCGCGAGGAGATTTTCGGCCCGGTATTGTCGATCATCCCCTACGATGACGATGACGAGGCGATACGCATCGCCAATGAAACGCCTTACGGCTTGTCCGGCTATGTCAGCTCGTCCGATATCGAACGCGCACGCAAGGTAGCAAGCAGGCTCAGAACAGGCATGGTACATATCAACGGTGCGCCGCTGGACTCGATGGCGCCTTTCGGCGGCTTCAAGCAATCCGGCAATGGCCGGGAGTGGGGGCCGCATGGTATTGACGAGTTTCTCGAGGTCAAGTCGGTGTATGGCTTCGAGCCGAGGAAGGCCGGCTAGCCGCAGGCCAGGCAACATTGAAGACCAGACCATAGTCGCGAGATTGAACCTTGCGATCGGTCAGTTTGTCGCAACAAGTGAAGCAGCAGGTTCCAAATGACAGGTATGACAAAATATCTCCGGGCATCGATCGTATCGGCATTCGCGCTGGCGATATTGTCCGGCTGTGCCGAAACCAGTCTGCCTGAGGCAAGCGGCAAGGGATCTATCAGTGCGCTGAACGCGATACCCGGAAGCCCGATCCTGACCTTTCTGATCGAAGAACGGACCCTCGGCGTTGCGGGCTACAAAGGGTCGGTTGTCAGACAGTCGTTCGATGACCTCAGCTACAATTTCAATTTTGATTTCAGGTTTCTCGGCGATACCGAAACGACCCGAATCGCGACACAATTCATCGACATGGTCGCCGACACTGATTACACGCTCGTTCTGACGGGCTCGGTGGCGGCCCCGATAGTCACGCAATGGGAGCGTCCCGAACGGGAATGGGTGGGTACCGAGACCGTCTTCGAGGTTGCTTTCGCTCATCTGTCGCCCAGTCTCGGCGATGTAGATGTTTACCTGGCGCCGACGGGAACGGATCCCGTGCTGGGCGAAGAGCGCGCAAAGGTGAGTTATGGCGACCGGGTGCCCGAGATCGATCTGGAATCAGCGGAATACGAGGTCACCATCACGGCCCGTGACGACCCGGCAATGATTCTTTACAAGTCCGCAAGCGTTATTTTTTCATCACGGGTCTCCCACCTCATCAGCATCTACGATGCAGATGCGTCGATCACCGGAAATATCAGCGTGAGGTCGATTTCCGGCACCGGTAGTTCAAATGAATTGCCGGATGTTAACTTTCTGCCAGCGCTTCGGACGGTACATGCTGCCTTCGGCACGGAAAATATCGATATCTATCGGGACGAGGATTTCACGGCGCCGATCTTTTCGAACCTGGGATTTGGCGAATCCACAGGGGATCTGCCGGTACCGGCGGAGACCGTGGCGTACACCTACACAGCTGTTGGAAATCCGGGCGCAATCATCGATGAAGATGCACAACTTACGCTGGCCGGTCAGCGCAGCAGTACGATTCTGGCCGGTTTGCAAGGCACTAACCTGAGAAGAATATTTCTGGTTGGCAATCGACGCTCACTGGTAACGCATGCGAAACTGAGGGTCATTCAAGCGGCAGCGAACTTCGATACGCTGGACTTTTATTTCGTCGAGACAGGCGCCGACATCACCGACCTCAGCCCGACGATCCGTGGATTGGGTTTCGCCGCCGGCACAGATTTTTCGGCGCAGCTTGCGAACAACTATGACGTCATCCTGACTCTGCCGGATGAGAAGACCCTGCTAGCGCCGCCGACACGGATCGACCTTGCCAACGGCGATGTTGTCGAGGTATTGATAATGGATACGGTGGATCCGATGGTTACCGACGTTATGGTGACGAGGTTCTAGTGCCCTGTCCCGCAGACATAATCGGCGAACAACACGGCGACGCCGGCACCCAGCAAGAGCCCGACCGGACGGGCGATTCCTTCCTATGCACAACACCGTTCGTCTGACGAGGCATCCTCCGGCCCCCAATCGTTACCGTAGTGTGTGATTTCCCCATGCGTTACGAAAGTTTCCCAGCTGACGTTGTCGGGATCGCGCACCCACGTCTTACTCGATTTCGCATAGCAACACTCGGCATCGGGTTGATCGAAGGTCGTTTCCCGAGCCTCGCCAAGCCGCAGCTGAATAGCCTCCAGTTCCTCCATCGTATCCGCTTGCAAGCCGATGTGATTCACGCCGCTCAGTTTCTTGCTCAGACCGATTGAGAAATTGACTCGTGGATCTTCGAGCATCCACTTCGCATAGTCGTCTTTCAGGACCGCGGGCTCGACGCCGAACAAGGTACTGTAAAACTCGGTCGACCGTTTCAGGTCTGCGACCGAAATATTGATATGAAATCGTTTCATCAAATTTCCTTTATTGAGATTATTCAGACGGCCAGGGACTCCGCGACGGGACGGCAGACCTCCGCTTTACCCTGACAGCAGTCTTGCATCAGAAATAAAACGAGACCTTGTATCGAATCGAAATCTGCCCGGTAACGGACGTGCCGTCCCTCGCGATCGCTCTTGACCAGGCCTGCCTGAGACAGCATTTTCAGGTGGCTGGACATGGTGTTCTGTCGTGAGCTCAGGTTCTCCGAAATGTCGCCGGCCGTCATGCCCTCGGGTCCGGCCTGCACGAGCAGGCGAAAAACCCAGAGACGGGTTTCGTTCGAGAGTGCGGATAGTGCTTGCAGCGCTTCGATAACATCCATATATCGAGAATACTCGATATATGGATGAATAAGCAAGCAACAAATGAGAAATACGGGAGTTATGAGGCGATTGCGGCCTCGACGTAGGCCGCCGTGTCGTTGGCGGCAACCTCCTGGCTGATCTGCTTTGCGTTGTACATTGCCTGGTCGGCGACGCCGACCAGATGCCAGAGTTCGTTACCGTGAATCGGCATCAGGGCGATCCCGACGCTTGCCGCGCACTCAATTTCCTGACCCTGAATGATATATGCCTCGGATGCGGTTTCGACGAGGCGCTGGGCCACGTGTTTGGCAACCTCGATACTGACGCCCGGTAGCACGATCGCGAATTCGTCGCCGCCCAGTCTCGAGAGTATGTCCTCGGGCCGCAAGCAGAACTCGAGGCGGTGTCCGAATGCCTTCAGCAATGCATCTCCTGCCTCGTGACCGAAGCGATCGTTGATCGACTTGAAATGATTGAGGTCGAGGTAAAGAACCGCGCCCTGTTGATGCCGCGCGATGCTATCAATTGCCTCTTTCTCGAATCCACGCCGATTCAGTACGCCGGTCAACGGATCTCGCAACGCGTCTGCAAGAATCTTGGTTTCGTTACGTTTGCGCTGTGTGATATCGATGAGTGTTACCGAGAAATCCCGGCCAACCGGCTCACCGACGATGCGTAACCACGTATCGCCCTCGTCCGCATCCGTCGTGGCTTCGTAGCTGATGCCAGTTGGCGAGGGTTGCGCAGCGCCGAATTTTTTCAGGAGATTCTGTGGCTCCAGCAACTCCAGCTTTTCCAGCGGCATTCCAACCAAAGTACCTGTGCCGCTTTGCAGGAAGCGCTCGGCGGCACGATTGGCGAATGTGCATCGATACTTCCTGTCGCTGTCTCGTGGATCGCGTGCGAAGCGCAGGATGCCGTTGGACGAGTGCTCCACCAGCGATCGAATCAGGTGTTCACTGTCGGCCAGCGCACTGAGCGCGTTCTTTCGCTCCGTGACATCACGACAGACAATGACCGTGCCCTGGTCCTGACCCGCAGGACCGGTCAGAGGCGCGGTATTGAGTTCAAAATAACGGTTGCTGTACATGCGCACTGTTTGTGTCAAGGTCCTGCCGGATGCATGCTCGAGTACGGACTGAGCGTCCGCCAGGTCTTCCCAGAGGCGCTGCCCGATCAGATCCTCCTCGCTCGATCCCAGCAGTTTCTGTGCCGGCTGATTGGCGCTGACAATACGCTGCTTTTTGTCGACGACGATTATCGGATCACAGACATGATCGAACATCGTCTGATAGGCCAGCGGACTGAACTCGTAGACACGCAACTTCAGGCTGGCCCACCAGTAAAGCGGCAACAGCATGACCAGCGTCAATGAGGTAAGCGGAAAATCGGAAGGCCCGATATTGAGCAGCGTATTGCCCACGCTGACGCCGTACGGCAGTATCGCGCAGAGAAGCAGCAAAGCCACTTTGTCACGATGCGCGCGCGCAATCGTCGGCAT
>Ga0255049_10000671_pt1 | contig 20623 bp, 20 predicted proteins | sample JV7_2_3_MG_FD_183615 | JGI IMG/M metagenome (GOLD analysis project Ga0255049, IMG submission 183615) | Seawater microbial communities from Jervis Inlet, British Columbia, Canada - JV7_2_3 | ecosystem: Environmental > Aquatic > Marine > Inlet | place: Canada: British Columbia | collected 2016-10-06
ATATGATCGGCACTCTTGTGCGCCTGGTAGCTTGCAGCGAATTTGCAGCCAACACCTTTTATAAAGAGGCGGCCTGGTTCGTCGGACAGCAACAGCTACTAATGCTGCCACCAGACGTCGAGGACCTGGACAGGTTTGCCTCCGAGCTGGAAAACAGCGGGCAGCCTCTCGACTCAGTCAAGCGCGAGCTACGCCGTTTTCGTAACCGGTATTTCCTGCATGTTTTATGGCGCGAATTTGCGGGTCACGCAGTGCTTGATGAAACGTTGCGTTCGATCTCCGAACTGGCGGACCGGCTGCTGGAAGCGGCCACACGATATGCTGAAAAAGAAATTCAGCGCCGCTTCGGCAACGTGCTTGACGAAAATGGTGAATCTGTTTCGATCGTCATTCTGGGTATGGGTAAGCTCGGCGGATACGAACTCAATTTTTCGTCGGACATCGACGTGATATTTCTGTACCCGGGTGGCACGGATAGCGATGGTTCCCGGTCACTCAGCGCGCAGGAGTATTTTGCGCGAGTCAGTCGCCTGGTGATCGCGCTGCTCGAAGAGAATACTGCCGATGGCTTCGTGTTCCGCGTTGATACGCGCCTGAGGCCATTCGGCGACAGCGGTCCGCCCGTCATCAGTTTCGCAGCGCTGGAGTCCTACCTGGTACAGCATGGCCGTGGCTGGGAACGCTACGCCTACATAAAGGCCCGAATCGTGGGACGCAAACCGCGACCCGCTGTCACCAAGGAGTTGTTCTCAAATCTGATCACGCCATTCGTTTACCGCCGCTATCTCGACTACGGGGTCTTCGAATCGCTTCGCGAGATGCACGCACTAATCGCAGCGGAAGTGCAGCGCCGGGACCTCGCCGACAACATCAAGCTTGGGCCAGGTGGTATTCGCGAGGTCGAGTTCATTGTGCAGTCTTTGCAGTTGGTTCGAGGCGGCAACCAATCCGAGTTGCAGGGGCGGGAGTTGCAGCAGATCCTGCCCAAGCTCATCGGTCCGCATGGTGTCAGTGCGGACGACGTCGCGGTATTACAACTCGCATACGAATACCTGCGTCGTCTCGAAAATTTTATCCAGGCGATCCGTGACCAGCAGATTCACGAATTGCCCGTTGATCCTATCGATCGGATCCGACTGGCCGAGGCAATGCAACACGCGGATTGGAGCGACTTGCAGGCAAGCCTGAACCGACATCGTCAAAACGTTGTGCAACAGTTCGAGAAAATCGCGTTTCGCGATCAATCAGGCAGGGTCGACGACGAGTCCAAAACTCGCTACCAGGAGCTGTGGGAAAATTCTACGTCGGAAGCGGAATGGGTGACGGCGCTGGAGGCAGAGCATCTGAGCGAGACCCGCGAACTCGCGAAGACGATCATCGCGTTCAGGACAGCGACTGCGACGTTACATGTTGATGCCACCGCAAGGCGGCGGCTGCGGCAATTTGTGCCCAACCTGCTGGCGTTGCTCGCAGATAACGCCAATCCGCAGCTGGCTGTACGTCGAACGCTGGTGATCGCGGAGAAAGTGTTAAGACGCAGCGCCTACCTGGCATTGCTGAATGAGAACACGCAGGCAATGGCAAGACTGGTCAGCCTCTGCGGGCAAAGTGCGTATGTGTCGGAGCAGATCGCGCGTTATCCGGTATTGCTCGATGAGTTACTGGATCCGCGAATATATAGCGAGAGAATCACGCGCGAGGGTTTCGAGTCCGAGCTTGAACGGCGAATGACAGAGACGGTTGCCGATGACAGTGAGGCACAAGTCGAAGTCCTGGGAGGATTTCAGCGCGCCAGCCAATTTCGTATTGCCGTCGCGGACTTCAACGGCAACCTACCTATTATGCGCGTTAGCGACAGCCTGACCGACCTCGCGGAAACGATTCTGGGCAGTGCGCTGAGGATTGCCTGGCGAGACATGACAGCGAAACACGGCGAGCCAATGGTCACGTCAGGTGGCGATATTCGTAAAGCGGGATTTGGCATCGTCGGGTACGGCAAGCTCGGCGGACTCGAACTATCCTATGGATCAGACCTCGATCTCGTCTTCCTGCACGACTCGGCCGGAACGGGTCAAAAGACCAACGGCACCAAGCCGCTGGAAAATACGATGTTTTTTACTCGGCTGGTACGTCGCCTTGTGCATTTTCTAACGGCGCAGACCGGATCGGGCATGCTCTACGAAATCGATACCCGACTGCGCCCCGACGGCCAGTCAGGACTACTGGTGACCAATGTCGAAGCGTTCGAGCGCTACCAGGAGGAAAACGCGTGGACCTGGGAGCACCAGGCGCTGCTGAGGGCTCGCCCGGTCGCAGGCAGCGAGATCATCGCCCGCGAATTCGAACGCATACGCACGCAGACGCTGATGTCAGACATTCACGAAGACACACTTCGCAGCGACGTTATTTCCATGCGCAGTCGAATGCGTAAACAACTCGACAAGAGTGACGGCGATCGATTTGATCTGAAACAGGGCGTGGGAGGAATTGGTGACATCGAGTTTCTGGTGCAATACCTGGTGCTCGCAAATGCTGCCAAACATCGGTCCGTCATTTACTACTCAGATAATATTCGGCAACTCGACGCGCTGGCAGAGGCCGCTTCTCTCGATGGTCAGGTAGCGCTCCGCCTGCAGAATATTTATCGCGAGTTTCGCCTGCGCGTGCACCATTTGTTGCTCGATGAACAACCGCCACTGATTTCAAACCAGGACCTCCTTGATCAACGCCAGTTTGTCGCTGATGCCTGGGCGACGCATCTGGACGTTAAGCACGCATAGCGAATACCGTCGGCGTGTGCTTATAATCCGTACAGTATTTGCACCTATAACGGATATTGCAGTGGCCTCCAGAGCAGGAACGGTTGACGAGAATCTTATTCCGGCCAACGCTCAGCACCGTTACCAGGTGCGAGCGACGGACCTGCCGCTGTCATGTCCAATGCCCGGGATGTACCTGTGGAATTCTCATCCCAAAGTCTATTTACCGATCGAAGAATCTGGCGAGGCAAAATGCCCGTACTGCGGCGCGCACTATCGCCTCGATCCGGGCAACTAGCCAGCTCTACATTCCTGTCCAATTAGCCGCGAAAATACGACTATTCGAAGCTAAATGCCGTGAACTTCGCAAAAAAAACAAAAACGTATCGATCCATGTACCCTGAGGTCAGTAGTGCCAAATTTGCGGAAATTACACCTATCAACCGTGAATGCGTTGCTAAATGCCACGATATTCGCCTAAGTCGCCAAATGGACGACAAATTCGGGACAGCTGTCATCCAGCTGCGGTACTGTAATATTGGTTTTCAGTCATATTTTGTGATTTATTTTCACTAAATTCGTCAAAAATGTATCGAAATAACTCAAAAATCGTAAAAATAGCGCCTATTTACGCTATTTCGTTTTCAGCTCTCTTAGACCGATACAGGCTCTTTTCCCGTGCCATATCCGTGAGGGCAATGGTGACAAAATCACAAAAATAGGGCAAAAACGCATATAAATGTTGCTAAAATCGAAAAAAAGGCGAGAATTGACCGTTCTCCGACGAACCGTTGACTGAGACCGTAGAAACCACCGCACGTGGGGCGATTCTCTACGACAAATCCATTATTAGCGAGATCAGTGACGATCGATTCAACGCCTCGACATGGCTGCACTCCGAGCCTGTCGAGGGCCGGCTCGGATCGCAGGGACGTGGCAATACGATGTTTGTTGGTAACGTGCCGCGCCAGTTCGTACTGCGCCATTACGTTCGCGGCGGCGTGATCGGGAAGCTGATCAAAGACACCTACATATGGACCGGCGCGGACAATTCGCGGCCTTTTCGAGAGTGGCGCATATTAGCCAAGATGGCCGAAAATGGGCTGCGAGTGCCCCGTCCTGCCGCGGCCCGGTATCGCCGAGTCGGGCCTGTCTATACGGCAGATTTGATTACAGTTCGTGTGCCAAATGTTCGGGGTCTTTCGAGCTGGATTCACGACCTGCCCGGTGGTCCGCAGTTTTGGCATGACCTCGGCGAGGCGATCCAACAGTTTCACTCGCACGGCGTGTTCCATGCAGATATGAGCGCACACAACCTGCAGATTGATCAATCCGGCAATCTATGGATGCTCGATTTCGATCGCGGTCGACTATTGCCGCCAGGTCCGTGGCAACAAAAAACCTTGAGCCGGCTACACAGGTCATTGCAGAAGATCAAATCTCTTGACCCGATGATTCATTACGAACAGAAAAATTGGGAGCAATTACTCGAAGCTTACTTCGCCGCGTCCAGATCTGCGTAGTAGTCCTCGTGGCCCTCGGGTAGATCCTTGAACTTGCGATGTATCCAGAAGTACTGCTCGGGGCAGGCTCGAACAGCTTTTTCAAGCACCCGCATGTATTTCATGACGTCCTCGATCGGATCACTGCCTGGAAAATCTTCCAGTGGCGGAAACAGTCTCAATAGGTACCTACCGTCCGACAGCCGTTGTGGGAAATAAGGCACGACGGTCGCTCGACCAAGGCGAGCGAGCACTGAAGTTGCAGTCGTATGCATTGACGGTACGCCAAAAAACGGTACGACTTCGGCGCCTTTTCGATTATAGCTTTGGTCGGGTGCGTACCATACGACGCCGCCGCCGCGGAGTTTGCGCACCATCGCTTTGATGTCCCGTTTTTCAATGGTCGCATCGGCTGAGCGCTCGCGGCCCGTGCGCAGGAATTCGGTGACGAAGTCGCTGCGATTGCGCCGGTAAACCGCGTCAAACGTTATGCCCAATTTGCGTAATGCCCGACCACTGACCTCAAGCGTCGTGAAGTGAGCACTCAGGAGGATGACTCCTTTGCCCTCTTTAGTCGGGCGCTCAAGATGCTCGAGGCCCTCTACCGAGGTGAGTGCCATGATCTTGTCGTCGGATGCCCATCTACTCAGGCCCAACTCGATGATCGACATCCCGAGCGCCTCGAAATGCAGCCGTGTCAGCCGATCACGCTCCTGGAGGTTAAGCTCCGGGAAGCACAACTCGATATTGCGGCGAACAATGGCTCGCCGCTTTGCGGCAAAATGGTGGGCAAGCCGCCCAATTGACATGCCGATTCCGAGCCTAGCTCGATGTGGCAACAGGCAAATCAAGCGCAAGCAGCCCAGGCCTATCCAGGCTGGCCAATATTTCGGGGCACGATATTCGTGCAGTGCTTTACGGTCTTTGGACATCGCACCCGGAGCTTATGAACAGCAACGACGTGAGTCCAGTAGTTTGAGGAATTTCGACAGTTGGAGGGCGGCTACTCAGACATGCCGTCGACGTCAACGTCACTCTCGTCTTGTTTCAGACCGGGAGTATCATCGTCGACCACCTCTGATGGGCTTGCGTCGGTTTGAATACCAATATGAAACGCCGCAAAGCCGGGCATGACAACCTGGTTCCGGGCCATGCCAATGATTCGTCCGGAGTACGGTGAGCGTAGCTCGATGCTCGCATTGCTCATGGGGTCCGTAATCGTTCCAAGAAGATCGCCTTGTCGAACAGTACTGCCCAGACTGACGTCGGCGAGCAGGATTCCGCCGTTGTCCGCGCGCACCCAGGACGAGCGATAGTAAACCGGCTCCGGGTCTCCCCACAGGCTGATTTTCCTGATCATCCCAAGCGTATTGACCAGCGTCTCGATTCCTTTAACGCCGTGCCTCACCTCGTCGAGTTCAAGTTGCAACGGTCCACCTGCTTCGAGCGTCACCGCCGGGATACCTGCGCGAGTTGCGGCGTGTCGCAGCGTACCTTTAGTGGGCGGGCTATGCACGACAACCATCGATCCGAAACCCTGCGTCAACGCGACAATATCGGGATCTCGCAGGTTGGCACGAATTTGCGGCAGATTGCTGCGTTCGAATGATCCGGTGTGCAGATCGATCAAGGCGTCACATTTTTCTATGATGTTCGTGAAAAATGAATGCGCGATACGGGCGGCAGCGCTGCCGTTCGCGTTACCAGGAAAAAAAGCGGTTCAGGTCGCGCCGGTCTGGCAAATACCGTGAGCCGCGCCTGAATCCCTGTACGTTGACGATTGGCACACCAATAATTGCACCCGATAACTTCTCGGGGTCGATTTCGTGCATGATACGACGCACGATCTCGATACCATTGAGCTCGTCGCCGTGCACGGCCGCAGTCATGCATAGCGTCGGGCCAGGTAAGACCCCATTGATGACCAGCACTGGCGTAGACACCGGTACGCCTTCAAACAATTCGGTCGCAGACCAGGACAAGCGTTGCGCAGTTCCCGGCATAATTGTGGTGTCAAGCAGCTCTAGCGGTGTAGCATCGCCGCCATCTTCCGCGACCTCGCCGGCCAATGCGAAGCTTGCAGCGGACATTAGCCAGACCGCGATCATGCTGACAGCAGCGAGGCCATTGAATTGTCGGCAAATATTGGTCATCGATTCATTAAATCTGTGTACCGGTGGCGACAGGGATTGCTGTACCCGGCAAGGCTCTTTAGCATTGCCAACGATACGTGGAGTTGGTAATTGTTTCCGTGATCTAATCAAGAATTAACGATTGCAACTTGAATTAAGGTAAATGACAAGTCAAAAATTATTATTATTTTTCATCCTGGTTTTCGCGGCCGCGCCACTGAAGGCGCAAGAAGACTTCCCGCAACCGGTCGAAGTGCAACGCGATGTCGATTTTTGGGTGAGCATATTCACGCACTATACGACCGACCAAGGCGTGTTGCATGACTCGCGAAACCTGGCGGTCGTGTATGAGCACATCGATTTCGAGAGCACTCTTGGTCGGCGGGCACGGCAACGCCTAATCTCGGGCCAGCGCGATCAAGTACGCGCTGTGCTCAGTAGTCTCGCAACGGGCAAGCGCGATAATCTCGGTGAAAATGAGGCACGGGTACTTGCATTATGGCCCGACGACGTTAGCAATCAGACGCTGGCAACTGCGGCGAAACAGATACGCTATCAACAGGGACTAAAGGATCGATTTCGTGAGGGTCTCATGCGGGCTGGTCGCTGGCGCGATTACATTAATAATGAGTTTCGCTCACTGGGTGTGCCAATCGATCTCGCAGCATTACCACATGTCGAGTCTTCGTATAACCCAAATGCCCGCTCCAATGTTGGTGCGTCCGGCATTTGGCAATTTACGCGCAGCACGGGCCGTCGTTTCATGCGCATCGATCATGTGATCGATGAGAGAAACGATCCATTTGCGGCGACGCTCGCGGCCGGAAAACTGCTTGCCTACAATTACTCCATTACAGGCAACTGGCCGATGGCCATCACAGCTTACAACCATGGTCTCGCAGGCGTGCGCCGCGGAATGCGAGAGTACGGCGATACAGCCTATGTGGACATACTAAGAAAGTACGACGGCAGAACATTTGGTTTTGCGTCGCGGAATTTCTACGTTGCTTTTCTTGCGGCAAGGCAAGTCGATCAAAACGCCGAGCAATATTTTCCCGGCTTGATTGTTGAACAACCAACAAGTTTCTCGAATACGGATCTCAAAGCATTCATTCCTGTTACGGACCTGTCCAAAGCGCTGGGCGTAAGCTCTCGTCAGATTTCAACGCATAACCTATCTTTGCAGGCCACGGTGATGACCGGGAGCAAACATTTGCCCAAGGGGTTTCATGTGCGGCTGCCGGCAGATCTGCTTGACGGCTCAATTGACGATCTGATTGCGCTGGTTCCCGAATCGGCCTGGCAGAACGAGCAGCTACCGGATAAATTTCATACCGTACGTCGCGGCGATACGTTGTCGGAGATTGCTGATTACTACAGGACCCGTGTATCGACTCTGGTCGCATTGAATAATCTAAGTAGCTCAAATCGAATTCGTATAGGCCAACAAATACGACTGCCGGCCGCCGGACCCGCACCCGTGCAGGTTGCCGTCGCGCCCGCACCCCCGCCAGAGGTCGTTGTTGCCAGTCTTGAGGTGCCGGCAGATGAAGGAGAGGATATCGGCGCGTTTACGTCGTCGGTTCTGGCCGGCGATTTCGCGGCGGCGCTGCTGGGCACGCTACAGACCGTCTTATTATCCGATCCCAATGATTACAGTGTTGCCAGTGACGATACGATCGAGGTACATCCGCTTGAAACTCTGGGTCACTATGCAGACTGGCTTGGCATACGGACCCAGCGCTTGCGCGACATCAACGGCCTGGCATTTAGAACTCCGGTGGAGGTTGGTAGACGAATTCGGCTAGACCTCGGTACAATCGATGCGAAGACGTTTGAAAGTCGGCGAGTTGATTTTCACCGCGGCCAGCAGGATGCATTCTTTCGGGAACATGTCATTACGGGCGTGACTGAGCATGTGATTTCCCGTGGCGAATCAATATGGATATTGTCGCTCAGAAAATACGACGTGCCGGTTTGGTTGTTTCGCCAATACAACCCTGGGCTTATTGCTCGCAACGTTCAGCCCGGAACAACCGTGCAATTTCCGGTCATGACATCAACGGAATAATGTCGGATTCCGAATGTTCAGATTGATCACGGTTCGGCTTCTCCCGCTCATTTTGCTGACCGCCGCTGCCGCGGCGTGGTTCAATGAGGTGCAGGACGGGGGCCCGTACGTATCGCGCAACTTCGTGCCGCTATTCATTATGTTGTTATTCGCGTTACTGACTTTGCTTCGAGGCCGGGGGAGCTGGACAGGCTCGGGATGGCGGTTCCCGCTCGGCACACTCGGCTTTTCTGTACCAGCTTTGGGCCTGGCGTTGTATCTTCACTACGCGTACTCCGTGAATCTCAACGGCATGTTCGATGGTGTCGAACATCCGTTACAACTGTTCCGCTTCTTGCCGTATTACACGACGGTGGCTGGTGGGGTTGGATTTGCAATTGGCTGGATAGCGGGTCGCAACTTGTGATGCGGGACATTTTCCGAAAGCCAGGAGGTTTGCTAGTCTTCGCCTTGGTACCGTCAGGAGCGATATTCAAAAATGCCGCACAAATCGTTCGTTAGCCGAGGATCTGGATTCATTCTGGCTCTAGCAGTCGCGTTGCTTTGGCAGCCTGAATTGCAGGCAGGCGAGTTTCCCTCCGCTGAAAAAGTCGTCATTGAAAAGGCCAAGCGCAAGTTGCATCTGATCAAGGGGGGAAAGCCTTTTCGAACATTCGATATTGCGCTTGGTATTCGCCCGACTGGTAACAAGCTACAAGAAGGCGACTTCAAGACGCCGGAGGGCAACTATCTGCTCGATGTCCGCAATCCAAATAGCGAGTATTTTCTGTCGATTCATATTTCGTATCCGGATCCGGGTGACGTCCGGTCGGCCAGATCAAGGGGCGTCGATCCGGGCGGAGCCATTATGATTCATGGTCAACCCAACACACCGTCACGATCTGAGGGCTACTATCGGACGCAAGACTGGACCGATGGCTGCATTGCCGTATCAAACTCGGACATGATTGATATCTGGCTAATGACCGCAAACGATACGCCGATTGAGATCTTGCCCTGAATTTAGTCTACCCAGAAACCGTAAACGCCGAGGTTTGGCCGGAAGGCAGCCTCGAAGTCTTATCGCAATTTGAGGTCGACCAGCTTCGATCGAGCGGTGAGGGAGGACTGTATGAAGTCCTTCGACGATGCATGCTCGCGGTGCTGAATTCGGGCAATGACAGCGATGATGCGCGCGAAATGCAGGAGCGCTTCAAAAACTTCGACATTGGTTTTGTTCAGCAAGATCGGGGATTGAAGATTTCGCTGACTAGCGCGCCGGCACTAGCCTTCGTTGATGGCAAAATGATTCGTGGAACACGAGAATTGTTGTTCGCCGTATTGCGCGACATTGTATTCACGCGGAACGAAATTGTAGACAGCGGGCGCTTTGACCTTGAATCCGGCGACGGAATCACCGATGCGGTATTTCATATCGCTCGAAATGCCGGACTGTTATTGCGGCAGAGCCATGCCCGGCTCGTCGTCTGCTGGGGTGGCCACGCGATTAGTCGGGATGAATACGAATATAGCAAACGCGTCGGCTACGAATTCGGTCTGCGTGGCCTAAATGTTTGTACGGGCTGCGGTCCCGGCGCCATGAAAGGGCCCATGAAAGGAGCCACTATCGGACACGCCAAGCAACGTGTTCGAAATGGTCGATACATCGGCATAACCGAACCAGGAATAATTGCTGCCGAATCGCCGAACCCGATCGTTAATTCCCTTGCAATTATGCCGGACATTGAAAAGCGCCTCGAAGCTTTCGTCAGGGTAGGCCATGGTGTTGTGGTATTTCCTGGCGGCGTTGGCACGATAGAAGAAATACTCTATCTGCTGGGCATCCTATTGCATCCTGCGAACAAAAAACAGCCGCTGCCGATGATTATGACGGGGCCGGATTCAGCTGAGCCATACTTCAGACAAATCGATGAATTCATTGCGGCGACTCTGGGTACAGAAGCGCAAAATCGATATTCCATAATTGTCGGTGATCCCGCGGAGGTTGCACGACAGGTGTCTAGTGCATTGGCGGACGTTCAACAATTTCGAAAACAACACGGTGATGCGTTTTACTTCAATTGGCGACTTGTGATTCCACCAAAATTTCAAATGCCATTTACTGCAACGCATCAGTCAATGAGTGACCTCGACATTGACAGCAATTTACCACCGCATGAGCTCGCCGCAGTTTTACGTCGGGTTTTTTCGGGACTCGTGTCCGGCAATGTGCGAGAAGACACAATGGACGCGATCGAACAAAAAGGACCATTTGTCATAAACGGTTCTGCGCAGATCATGTCCCTGCTCGATAAACTTCTGTCCGCGTTCGTGGCACAGAAGCGTATGAAGATTTCACATGGCGATTACCACCCCTGCTACCGGCTGACCTGATCGTCGTATTTGCGCATTTTGTTGTCGCGATTCATCGCTTGTTAAGTTAATTCGAAGCGCGTTTCCTGGCGCCCCTGTCATTAAGTAAAACTAATCGCTAAGTGGCTGAAAATTATGTAAAAAGGCACCTTGGCACTGTGATGCAGTTCCTGTGATTTGGGCGGTCGGGCGACTAGCATTTGTTCAAAGGACTGACCAGGGCAATTTAATGCCAGATAGCAAACATCTCAGGTGGGCTGACGATTACGGTAAGGATACCGAGTCAGCAACCAACGAATCCGACAAAGCTGCGAGTTCGAATCGCCCAGCTGCGAACGATGCCGATGGATGGCAGCAGTATCGTCAGTGGATTTCGAAAGCGCCAGCGCCGCGCGGCCGTAGAGTGGGTATTGATCCAGCGCTGTACTCCTGGAAGGGGTATCGCAACTGGACTGAACAGGTTAGGCGAAACTGGTCAGAAGATTCTGAGGGCTGATCGGAATAAAACTCGCGCCAAGCAACTCATTTCGTAACGCCGACATTGTGTCGGCGTTTTCGTATGCGCTCCAGTTCCATTTCTAAACGGTACTGTGTCTAATTTTTCATCTTTGCACCGTCCAAATTGCGGTGATTAAACCAAGCTGTGATCTGCCTCACGGAGGCAATGAATAGAGCTAACTATAGTCGGTATTAATACGTTTACATTTGCGATTTAAACAGTATGTCAAATAAGTACACGGAATCTGAATCGCCAGTGGTTTCGCTTAAGAATGAATCCGCACGGCAACGATGGGAGCTATTTCATCGCGCTATAGCACATGCGAAGCAGTCGAATGACGCTTCGCTGTCGGACGCGGACAGTTCTTCGAGTGATCCGGAAAGCGCTGGACCTCTCTTGTCGATCGTACGATAACGCGGGTCCGATAGCTTGGAACGAGTGGCCCAGTGGCTTGATGAATTAGACGATCTGATCGCTGCGATCGGTCTGGTTAGTGAGCGCATTCGAAATTTCCTTCGCGCGCTTTCATTTCTCACTATTTCGACACTTATTCAGTGCGCAGGCGTGTTACTGGCATTGCGCCACCCTCCCTTGGCGATGGCGACAGCCATGTTGCTTTTTGTGACCTTGCTGTATCGCTCAGTGACGGAGCGACGCACACCGCTCGGCCTGTCGGCCTGATATTCCTTTAGCACTTGAAATAGTCTGACAAGACCCTATCGTGTCTGACCGGGTACGGCTGATTTCGGCCACCCGATTTTTGTGTCAGGAGAGTACGGACGTGGGCGAAACAAGCAAGCGGGAGACACTCGGTTTTCAGGCGGAAGTGCGTCAGCTTCTGAAGCTGATGATTCATTCCATGTATAGCAACAAGGAGATCTTTCTTCGCGAATTGATCTCGAATGCGTCGGATGCTGCGGACAAACTACGGTTTGAAGCGCTTGCGAACCCAGATTTGCTCGGCGATGACGCGGAACTGACGATCCAGATCAGTTATGACAAGGACGCGAAAACGCTGTCGATTTCCGATAACGGCATCGGCATGTCCCGCGATGAACTTGTCGAAAATCTCGGTACGATCGCGCGCTCCGGGACAGCAGATTTCCTCGAGCAAATGACCGGCGACCAGCAACAGGATGCTCAATTGATCGGCCGTTTCGGTGTTGGCTTTTATTCGGCCTTTATCGTTGCCGATGAAGTAACGGTAGAAACTCGCCGAGCAGATCTTGAAAGTTCTGCCGGTGTTCGATGGCAGTCAGACGGCCAGGGCGAATTTGCGATCGAGCCGCTCGAAAGGGAAGCGCGCGGCACAACGGTCAGCTTGCGCCTTAAGGACGATGAGGCTGAGTTCTGTGAGCCCCTGCGCATTGAGAATCTGATCCGCCGGTATTCAGACCACATCGGTTTTCCGGTTGCGCTGCGAGATGCGAACAGTGACGAGGCCGAGCGCGTGATCAACGCGGCGACGGCGCTCTGGACGCGATCCCGGTCGGACGTATCGGACGAGGAATACCAGGAATTTTACAAGCATCTCTCGCACGATTTTTCAGATCCATTGAGCTGGAGCCATAATCGGGTTGAGGGCAAGCGCGAATACACGAGTTTGCTCTTCATTCCGTCCGCCGCACCCTTTGACCTGTGGAACCGGGAGGCACCGCGCGGATTGAAGTTTTACGTGCAGCGAGTGTTCATCATGGACGACGCTGAGCAATTTCTGCCGCTATATCTTCGGTTTGTCAAAGGCGTGGTGGACTCATCCGACCTGCCATTGAATGTGTCCCGTGAGCTGTTACAACAGAATCCCGAATTGTCGGCGATGCGCAGCGCACTGACGCGTCGGGTTCTCGACATGTTGTCGAAATTGGCGGCGAAGGAGACGGAGCAGTACGGGAAGTTCTGGGGTGAATTTGGACAAGTTCTCAAAGAAGGTGTAATCGAAGACCACGCGAACAAGGACAAGTTAGTCAAATTGCTTCGGTTCACGACCACCAAGAGCGGGGGCTCGAGCCAGGATCAGGCACTGGACGATTACATCGAGCGGGCGGCAACCAATCAGGACAAGATTTACTACATTCTCGCCGATAATCTGCTTACGGCCAAAGCCAGTCCGCACCTGGAGCGATTCGCCCAAAAAGACATCGAGGTATTGCTACTTACGGACCGTATTGATCCATGGTTCGCCGATAGCCTGGGCGAATATGCCGGCAAAACGTTCCAAGACGTCGGCCGGGCTGATGTCGAAATGCCCGATGGCGACGGAAAGATTGTGCAGGACACGGCTAACGACGAGTACAAACCGCTACTGAAGAAAATCAAGAAAGTACTCAAGGGTCGTGTCGACGCAGTTAACGTCAGTCAGCGGCTGGTCGATTCACCCGCCTGCGTCGTCGCAAGCAAAGATGATTTCGGCCCACAGGTACGCCGCATGCTGGAAGCAAGCGGCCAGCCCGTACCCGAGACCAAGCCTATTCTTGAGGTGAATATTGATCACCCGCTTGTCACGCGGCTGTCGGCGGAGTCGGATGAGTCCCGATTTTCCGCGTTGTCCGAAATTGTGCTGGATCATGCGTTGCTGGCCGAGGGCTCGCAGCTTGAAAATCCGGCCGAATACGTCCGGCGTATGAATGATCTATTGCTTGAGCTTGATTCCGACCCGGGTCCGGGCTGAGAATGCCTGTTCAGATTACGAGGCAGCGAAGGCATTCTTCAATGGGTGACAGTGAATTACCTGACGGCGAATTACGAGCCAAGCTAACAGAGGAACAGTTCGAGGTGACCCAGAATAAGGGCACGGAGCGGGCGTTTACGGGCGAGTACGTTGATCACAAAGAAGACGGGACCTACCGCTGCGTTTGCTGTGATGCTGAGTTGTTTTCATCCACACACAAGTATGATTCGGGGTCGGGTTGGCCAAGTTTCTGGATTCCGCTCGCCGGCGATGCTGTGCGCACGATTAACGACGACAGTCACAGCATGATTCGACAGGAGGTCGTTTGCAGTCAGTGCGGTGCTCATCTCGGACATGTATTCGAGGATGGCCCGGAACCGACTGGCATGCGTTACTGCATCAATTCCGCGTCACTGGATTTCGAAGACTCGGACTAAATTTCGGCGTTTGTAATCACCCACCAATACAAGGCAAATCACCATGAAGTTTCGCAATACCATCGTTGCACTCGTGCTCGCTATCTTCTCTGTTGGCTGCGGCCCGCAGACGGATCAGAATGTGAATTCCGCGGAAAGCGGGGCAACAGAATCCAACACAGACGAGGACGCCCAAGTGACGGAAACAAAAACTATTGAAGTCGTCGAAATCGCGCCAGGATTGACGGCTCGTATCCTAAGGCCAGGCGACGGCCAGATTGCTCAGGCTGGCGACAATGTCGTCGTGCACTACACAGGCTGGCTTTTTGACGAATCAGCCGAGGATAATCGTGGTGGCAAATTCGATAGTTCGGTCGATCGTGGCGAACACTTTCAGTTTCCGCTTGGCGCGGGCCGTGTCATCAAGGGCTGGGACCAGGGTGTCGAGGGTATGGCAATCGGCGAGCTGCGCGAACTGACGATTGCGCCTGAAATGGCCTACGGCGATCGTGGCGCCGGTTCAGTCATACCGCCGGGCGCAACCTTGGTATTCGAGGTCGAATTATTTGAGATGCAGAGTCTGAGCACGCCTGCCAACTAGAGTTCGCAAACGCAGTTCGAATGGCTGCTAACGCAGTTCGAATTCAATTCGTCGATTGAGTTCACGGCCACGTACTGTGTCATTGTCGGCGACCGGATCTACGGAACCTTGACCTTCGACGATGAGCCGGTCTGTCGCGACGCCACCATTAATTAGATAGTCAGCAACGGCCTGTGCCCTCGCGCGGCTAATTCTCAAATTCCGCGTCTCGTTGCCGGCCGAATCGCTGTGTCCGGTGACAGCGATACTCGGATCATGGCAGTCGTAAGCGAACTCGATGATGCGGTCCAGCAACGAGTATGAGGCCTGTCGAATCTTGGTGCTGGCAGGTTGAAAGTCTACCCGCTGGTTGGCCAAGGTGGCGAAAACGCGCAGGCACAGTGGTCCCAGCGCAACATCATTACTCGCAACGATGACCTCAGAATTAATTGTGCTGCTGGCGGGCAGCGCACTACGAAGAAACTCAAGTCGGCGCTCAAAAGTTGGACCGTCGAAAGTCACACCGCGAATTTCAATGCCGTTCTCATCCATTGACGCACTTGCGGAACTCGTTGCGGCCACCAGGTAAAGTAATCTCGCGCTTAGCGTATTCCAGTCACTTGGGACGAACAGGCCGGCACTAAAATCGGTTTCAGTAACGTGGTCAGCCAATTGATCGTGCGCCAATTGCATGAGAGCAGATTCGTGATCGTCAGTGGCAGTGGTCCCGGCAAGGCCAAGGTGGTTGCGACCCAGGTGTATCGAAAAATTTGGTGCATCGATAATCGCTGGGAAGGATTTCAATTCGGACTGTTCGGGCAGACCACTGTCGATTGAAACGGCGATAAGCGCACCAATGGTCAGCAACAGGGCAGAAAATACGCCTCGCAGCATTCGAAGGCGCTCGATTGACATGTTTTATGCTTGGCCGGTCAGTTTCTGGCTTTGCAAATCTCTGGCCTGACCAATCCAGTCCTCGCGATAAATGCGGCTGCGAAAACCCTTAAGCCGTTGTGCGACGCGATCGATGTCATATTCACTCATATCCGCGATTTGACCGAACCGGCATATACCCATTTCGTTCAAGGTTTTCTGAATGGCGGGTCCAATACCTTTAATCATCTTAAGATTGTCGCGCTCGCCGCCATCCTTATCGTTAATATTGACGTCGCCCCCGACGCTGGCTAGATCGGCGTGCGGTAATATCTCGGAGTCTTCAGTCGACATCATCGCTTCGAATTTTTCTGTTTTTAGTATTGATGCGGATACTTCAGTGTCTTCGTTATTACCGGGTAATTCGACCGAATCATTCGACGCGTTGAAATCTTCACCCAATGCCGCGGGATCTACAGGTTGGACCCCTGTGTCATCAGCTCGGTCTGTTGTTTCCAGTGCGACGATTTTGAGCTGTGCGGCAGCCAATTCCCGATGCAGCCGATCCGCTTCCTCATTGCGAATCTTGAATCGTTCAACGAGCGGTGGCACACGTTCCTGCCAGCCTTCGAGCTCCTTCGTTAACTTGTCGATCTGTTCGTCACGTATTCGCAAGGCCGTTGACAGGACATTGTCCTCTTCCTTTCGATCCTGCTCGTCGTTCTGCAACCGGTCGCGTTCGGTAAGTGTCGATTCCAGGTTGCTGCGGATGTCCTTGATCTTGCGCTGTAAATCGTCACGAACCGCAAAGGTTTCCTTGAGTGATTTGGAGAGTTCGCCCGCCCGCATCTTGGAATCCTTGTTGGATGCCAGGTACTGACTGTTCTGCTCCATGAGATCCTTGTTCTGGTCGAGCAACCTGTCCTGCTCGCCGCGCTGTGCCTTCAGTTGCTCCTGCCAACCCGCGTTGATCGTCGCTATCTCATTCTTGCTTCGACCGCCTCGAACTATCCAGCCAACAATGACTCCGATGATGAGCGCCGCGGCCAGAAGGGCAATATGAATGACGGTGATTTCGGGCATTGTGAATGTATTCATGAGGCAAGCCTAAGCTGGTCGATCTCGGTCATAACTTCGCGAATTTGTAGGATTGCCCAGTCAATCTCGGCCTTGCTAATGACCAGCGGTGGCGCCAAACGTACGACAGTAGCGTGAGTTTCCTTGCTGAGTAGCCCTCGATCCATCAGCGCTTCGCACACATCTCGCGCCGTTGTCAGCGTTGATTCGATCTCAATACCTACAAAAAGGCCGCGGCCGCGCAAATCCTTGATCAATGGACTGTCGATGGCGGCTAATTCGGCCAGCAGGTAATCGCCCATCTTGGCACTGTGTTCGGCCAGCCCATCCTCGATCAGTATGTTAAGTGCCTCAAGGCCAACGCTCGCGGCCAGCGGATTGCCGCCGAACGTACTGCCATGATCGCCAGGCGTGAATACTTCCATTACGTCGCGACGTGCGAGAAACATTGACACTGGCAGAATACCGCCGCCGAGCGCTTTGCCAAGAATCAATCCATCCGGTTGTACGTCGTCGTGCTCACAGGCCAGTAGTTTGCCGGTGCGTCCGAGGCCGGTCTGTATTTCGTCCGCAATCAAAAGGACATTATGTTTGCGACACAACCTTTCAGCAGCTTTCAAATATCCCGGTGGTGGAACGACAATCCCGCCTTCGCCCTGTATCGGTTCGACCAGGAATGCAGCTGTATTTTCGTTGATGGCAGCTTCGAGTGCATCGATATTGCCATATTCGACCAGGCGAAAACCCGGCGGAAATGGGCCAAAGCCTTGCTGGTATTGCGGCTCGTCCGACATGGCAATGATTGCAATTGTACGGCCATGAAAGTTGCCGGTGCAGGTAATGATTTCGGCCCTATCCGCGGCAACACCCTTTACCGTGTAAGCCCACTTGCGCGCCGCCTTGATCGCTGTCTCGACCGCCTCGGCGCCTGTGTTCATTGGCAACGCCATGTCCTGACGGGTTAGTTCGCACACACGCTCGAGGAACGGTCCGAGCTTGTCGGTATAAAACGCCCGCGACACGATATTGAGCTGTGCGACCTGCTCCTGAACCAGCCGCACGAGCCTTGGATTCGCATGACCGTGGCTGACCGCGGAGTAGGCGCTCATCATGTCCAGATATTTTTTACCCGTGTCGTCCCAGACATACACGCCCTCGCCACGGGTCAGCACCACTGGCAGCGGGAGATAGTTTTGGGCACAGTATTGTGCCTCCAGATCAATCGGGCTTCTCATCGTGTCACCATCAAGCCGCATATGATCATAATTTTACAGCAATAACATCTACTTGGGCCAATAATGAGCGAAAGCAGCGTCAACAAATCCCCTCATTCTCAAAAAGTTTCAATTCCCGGCCCGGTCGGCCAGCTCGAAGCAATCGCGGAGGTACCGGCCAATGGTGTGGCTGCTGGTGCAGTTGTCGTTTGCCACCCGCATCCGCAGCATGGCGGCACGATGCGCAACAAGGTCGTGCACACGTTAGCGCGCGCCTTTGCTCGAATGGGTTTCACAGCAATACGATTCAATTTTCGTGGTACCGGGGCCAGTGACGGAGACTTCGACGACGGTGTCGGCGAACTCGACGATGCTCTGGCAGTGCTCGCCTGGATGCGGGGCGAGTATGCGGACGGTCCGCTGTGGCTCGGCGGATTCTCATTCGGAGCGGCTATCGCAATTCGAGCCGCACTTGAATCACCGCTCGACGGACTGATCACCGTTGCACCGCCTGTCGGCCAATTTGCGAACGGATTGCGTGGCCAGCCGAACTGTCCCTGGCTTATCGTGCAGGGCGATCAGGACGAGCTCGTCGACATTACGGAAACAATCGAGTGGATCAACAGCCTGGATCCCGGGCCTGAGCTTCTCGTTATGCCAGGTGCCGAGCATTTTTTTCATGGCAGGATTGTTGAACTGCGTGAGGCAGTCACGGACTTCGTGCATAAAAAAACCGGGGCGAACCCCGGTTTTTGAATTCTGCGAATCAACGGCCACAGAAATCAAACCATGTCTTTGAGCCCCTTGAGTGCCAATATTTTGACGGCCTTGGATGCCGGCTTTGCCTTGAACATCATCTCCTCACCAGTGAAAGGATTGACGCCCAACCGCGCTTTGCGCGCCGGTTTCTTTACTACCCGCATCTTCAAGAGACCGGGAATGGAGAACAAGCCCGGCGCGCCGCGACCGCCGAGGCTTTTCTTGATCTGACCGTTCAATGACTCAAAAACTGCGTCGACATCTTTGCGAGTTAACCCGGTGTCCGCAACAATCGTCGAATAAATTTCTGATTTGGTAGGTGGCTTTTTGGTGTTCGCTGCCATGAAAAACTGACTCCCTGATAAAACGAAAGCGGGCTGATGCCCGCGTTAAAACGGGCAAAGCCCGCGTACAAAAGCAGCGCGACAATAGCATATGTTTGTCGTACGGTTAACTGGAAAAGCGCGATTACGCTCAGTCGGTGAAGAACTGACGTTTGAAACGAACTTCGCTCGCTTTCTCGGCGCCGTTCGGCGTCACGCCGATATCGAATATAAGCGTCTCACGATTGGCAATAGTGACTTCGCCGATGTAATAAATCGCCTCGCCCTCGGTTTCCTGTCGCATCGTGACGTTTTTCAACTGGCCGGTCAGGTTGACAGTTTTAACCGTGACAACAGCTGTCACCGGTTGGTTGTCGACGGCCTGCAATACTGACACGGTGAGCATCGCGCGATTCTTGCTGCGGACAATGTTGTACGTTCGAGCGATATCGGGCGGCAGTTGATCTGTTGATTGCGCGCTGAAATGCACGACGAAATCACCAATTTCCGCGCTGGTGGCTCCAGCCGGCTGCGCTTCCGGAATATCCGCCGTCTCGTCCGGCCCACCACAGGCAGATATCAGGCCGAGCAACGACAAAGTGATCAATATTCTTTTGATTATCATGAAACTTGCCCCCTCCCGGCGCTATCACTATAAACCATTTGATGCCCGTGCCGCGATAAGCAGATTCCGAAGGACGATGGCTCGACGCAGAGTTTGTCCGTCATCGCGAAAAAAAAGAGACCTGCAGGTCGGCTAACCAGACAGAAAGTGCGCCGAGCAGAATGATGGCAAATATCGGCGAAATATCGAATCCACCCAACGGTGGTATGAAACGGCGGAAAGGCCGAAGCAGTGGGTCGGTAATGGTCGCGAGCAACGCCGTTGCGGGATTATGCGTCTGAGGTGCAAACCAACTTAGAATAATTCGAATAAAAATCGCATACATGAACAATCGTAGCGTCATTGATGCCAACTCAAAAAGTGAAATGGCCACGATTGCTCCGGCACTGGGTACAGAACCGCGCAAAGTTGCGACAAGCAATATCGTCAGGTATTGAATCGCAACTGTTATGACAACGGTTGCCGTGTCAACTCGACCGATCGACGGCACGAGTCGTCGCACTGGGTTCACAGCCGGAGAGGTCAACCGAAGAATTCCCTGAGCGATAGGATTACGAAAATCGGCGCCGAACCACGGAAGCCAAAAGCGCAACAGTAGAACCAGCAAATACAAATGGGCGAATGCCTGAATGATGAAAATGAGTGCGGAAGTCATTGGCCGGCCTCGTCTGCCAATTCTGTGGCTCTGTCTCTTGCAGCAGTGATTGCGGTTGCAAAGATACCACGAACATCTTGTTGTTCGAGGCTGTCGAGCGCCGCAGCCGTGGTCCCGC
>Ga0255049_10000676_pt1 | contig 20512 bp, 14 predicted proteins | sample JV7_2_3_MG_FD_183615 | JGI IMG/M metagenome (GOLD analysis project Ga0255049, IMG submission 183615) | Seawater microbial communities from Jervis Inlet, British Columbia, Canada - JV7_2_3 | ecosystem: Environmental > Aquatic > Marine > Inlet | place: Canada: British Columbia | collected 2016-10-06
CCGGTCTTTGGCTCGAGCTGCTAATCCCTGTCGTCGGTTTTGCTGGCGAGATCGCCGGACTGCCGCCGAACACGCCGCCGATAATCGAGACGCCACTCGAATTCGCCTTCAGCAATGATTTGCTGGGGCGCGGCGGCTCAGTCGACGATTTCCGGACGCAGCAATTCATCATCAGCGCAGCCATCGGCGAGCGCTGGGAGCTTACGGTCGATCACAGCATCCTGACGCTCGTCGATGCCGATGAGCCGGGCCGCACTGATCAACTTTCCGCAGCTTTAGGGTATCGTCTTTTTGATACCAGGAATGATCGTAGGGTTAATCGCCTAACGGCTGGCCTCGGTGTACGCGGTTATGGCGACTTCGGCGGTGAGAGAATTCAAAACGGTTCTCATCAGCTGGTACGCAGCAGCGTCGAATTAGTGCCCTATACAGATCTGAATCGAACGGATGCGACGGCATGGTTCGATGCGCAACGATTCGCTTTGTTCAAGGGCGAATTCGATACGGACAACTGGCGCTACGGTTACTGGTTGAGAGGTAGCGCGTTGTGGGCGAGCGACGGGCAACTCGATTCGGCATTGGGTGTCTACCTGACGGCCGGGCGACGCTCGCTCGACATGTGGATCGGGCTGCGACAAGACTGGCGCTCCGGATACGAGGAGCCCGTTCTTATCGAAACCGCATTTGTCGAGGAAGACTTGGCAGCCGTCATCGGCTTGCGTTGGGGGCCGATTATCTTCGAGACCGTACAACAGTTCGAAAACAAAGCCTCGTATGGGCAAATACGGCTGGTTGCTGCCGGGTTTGGAGAGGAGCGGGCCCGAGCTAAAGAAACGCGATTCGCTTTCGACGCAAGTATCACGATACCGGACGTGGTATTGAACCTCACCGGTCGACACCGGAGTGATTGGTTGAATCGCGGCGACTCGGCCTGGCAGCGTAGCCTGTTTGTCATGGCGGGATATGGCGAACCGCAACACGATGACGACCCGACGATCTATCGGCGCACCCAGCAGATCGGTGCCGGCGTCGAATGGGAAAAGCCGCTCGGGGCACATGACGGCTGGGTGAGTGTCTACAGCTCACTCGGCGCGGGGTGGCGCCAGGAGCGTGTCTTCGCCTATGAAAACAAGAGAGTCAGCGAGCAGTCCGACACGGTCAGCCGCGGCGCGTTGCTGGCAGGGCTGGGGCTGCGCTTTGACTCGGGCGAACTCATAAGTCGTCTTAACTTCCGCATTCAACTTGGCCTGAGTGCCTGGATTCCGTTCAGCGATGCGCAGCTCGACATGGAGGGAGAGACGTTTCGCGTGCAGCGGCCAATGGTCGCCGTCACTGTTGGACTGACGCTTGGGCGTTTCGACGATTGATGCGTAATCTGATCACATCATGAATGCGTCGCCAAAAATCGGCCTGGCCCTCGGCTCCGGGGCTTCCAGGGGTTGGTCGCACGTTGGGGTCATTGATGCACTCGTTGCCGAAGGCATCGAACCGGACATCGTGTGCGGCACCTCGGTCGGCGCCATGATCGGGGCAGCGTACGTCGCAGGCAACCTGCCAAAACTGAAGGACTGGGTGATGGAGTCCAGTCGTGCGGATGTCTATCGGTTCTTCGATATCAAGTTCTCACAAACCGGATTTGTCGACATACATCGACTCGATCAATTTCTGAACGACTACGTGGTGGACAAGGAAACCGAGATCGACGATCTGCAGAAGCCGTTCCTGGCTGTATCGACTTGTCTCAACAGCGGCCAGGAAATCTGGTCAAGGACTGGAAAAGTAGCGAAGTCGGTCAGGGCTTCAATGTCGCTGCCGGGCCTGTTTCCGCCGGTTCGCTATGAAGGCAGGTGGCTGGTCGACGGGGGGCTCGTCAACCCGGTGCCGGTAACGGCATGCCGTGCACTCGGCGCCGACGTCGTGATCGCCGTGAATCTCAACTCGGACATTGTGGGCAAGCGAAAGGACCGGACGGTGGAAACATCTGCCTCGGAAGAAGAGGGCTTGCTGCAATACCTGAAGCAACAGGCGAAGGAATATTCCAGTTCATTGTTTTCGTCAGCCAGGGAAGAAGAAATATCGCCTGGCCTGCTTAGCGCCGTATCGAGTTCCATTAACATCTTCCAGGATCGAATTACGCGCAGCCGGCTGGCCGGTGATCCTGCCGATATCATGATCTCGCCGCGGCTGCGCGATGTCGGATTACTGGAGTTCGGCAAGGCAGCCGAAGCGATGCAAACCGGCCAGGCGTGCGTCCAGCGGGTCATGCCCGACATCAAGAGACTGATCGAGTCACTACAGGGGTGAAAACCTGAATTCAATCAACCGCTATTTTTCCGGCAGACGCACATCGTTTTCGACAAGTGCATCGATGAACGGGGCGAACAAATCTGCATAACTCAGCCAGCGACCGATGCCCTTGGTGTTTAGTGGCTCGCGAACCTGTGCCTCGCTAAACGTATAGCTGGAGTCGTCGCGCTGGTGAAAATCAAGGCAATTTGGCCGCCACTCCAGGCCACAAAACTGGGCCAGACGTCGTGTCCCTGGCTCGGGATTGGCAACGAGCTGCTCAAATCCAATCTCCAAAACGCGCCCGGGGTATACCATTTTCCAGTGCGCCATCAGTCGTTGCGACGCACCAATGAAGTGGGCGATATTGCCGCTTTCGGTCGCATAGTAATGTCCGTCGCTGAAGTATCGCGAATAGATCGAAAGGGCGACATCTCTTGGGTCCCGTCGCATGTAGATAATCGGAGCCGAAGGGAACATGGCGCAGATCAGACCGATGTGGCGAAAATTAAGCGGCATCTTGTCCGTCACGCGTGTCTTGGGAACTGATTGCAGCTGCCAGTATTCAGCTGCCAGTTTGTCCCAGTCGGCCGTATCGAGATCACGCACCGGTTTCGCCTGATTTCGGTTCAGAGACCAATAATATTTGCTCGCCACCACTTCGATCGCATCAGATTCGCCGCCCATCGACACGCCATCCAGGCCCCCGAGAATATGCTCGACAACAGTCGTGCCGGATCGAATCATTCCAACGATAAAGATCGGTTGTTCCGCGATACTGGATCCCGCAGCCATTGCGTGCGGAACGTCAAAATCGGTTTGAATCTGTTCGACGAATTGTTCAACGTCATCCCTGTCGTACCTAAGCCCCCTGGCACGGGCGGCATCGCGTTGACACTTATTCGCCTTATCGATCTGCGCAAAAGCGCGATCGAAGTCTCCGAGCCGGTCGAGTGCGCGCCCAGCCGCGTATCGGAGTTGCGCCCTGTCGTCCGAGGTCGCCGATTTTTCGGTGGCGAGCTTCACACAGTCGTTCGCAAAATCCTCCAGCTGGTCACTGCCGGTTGTTTCCAGCAACAGCTCCCAGGCGCTGCCGAAAGTCGGCTTTGCCGCAATAGCCTCATGCAACAACTGCCTCTCATGCTCGTGGTTGCCAGCAATGCTTTCGCATCGGGCTTGCAGGTATAGCGTGGCGGGGTCGTCTGCTCCCAGTTCCCTGGCCTGTAATATGGCTTTGCTCGCCGCATCCGGTTTGCGGGCGAGAAAAAGAAGATCGGCGTAGGCCAGCAAGTCCCCGGCAATGGGAGGGGCCAGCGCCAGCGCGCGTTCGTATGCCGGAATCGCCGCCTTGAGTTGCCACGCTTTTCCAAGTGCTTGTGCAAGCGTCAGCCAGATTTCTCGTGACCCCGGAGTCCGTTCTGACGCCGCCGTCAGAATAGCGATTGCTTCGTCGATGTAGTTGAGAGCAACAAGGCGGGAACAAATTTCGACCAGCATCGCGGTGTCGCTGGCAGCAAGCTCTGCGGCACGCATGAAGCCGCGGGTCGCCTCCTCGACTCGGTCGAGCTGGGCGAGTGCCCACGCATGATTAAAAGCGAATGCGGGGACGGCCGGCCGGGCGCGCCGCGCTTGATCGAGTAGCGGCAGTGCCTGGTCGATGCTGCCCTGTTGCATCAGGATTGTGCCGAGTCCGTAAGCCGCGTCGGGGTTGTCCTTATCCTGTGCCAGCAAGCTCGCGTAGATATCGGTGGCCGCCTTGAGTTTGCCGGCGCCGTGAAGCGCTAGCGCGGCTTCCAATGTTTGCGGCCCTATCGTTCGTTTCTCCATAGTGCTGAGCGATAAATCTGCCTGCTGGTGATTGGCGAAGTATACGCATGAATGTCGCCAAGGAAGTGACGAGCTCTTGTGTTGGCCTCGCGGGCGAGACGCTTCGCAGAGTGAGGTAGACTCGGGTCAAACTCCAAGAAATGACTCGTAATGAATTCAAAAATCCGTGCTGTGTTTTTTGCCTCTCTTGTCGCCATCGTAATGGCCGGAACCATGTCAAACGCTGAGGCACAATCAAACTACGACCACCTGTTGGTATTGTTCGCCGACTGGCGCGAGTTCGAATCGCCACCTTTGCTTGATGGCGCGCCCGACTACACGCCCGCGCAGTTTGCTGCGCGGCAGGACGACTACCTCGCATTGCGTGCGCGGTTGGAGGCATTCGAAACCGACAAGTGGCCGATACCACAGCAGGTCGACTGGCATCTCGTGCGTGCCGAGATGAACGGCTACGATTTCAATCGGCGTGTCCTTCAGCCCTGGGCCCGTGACCCGGCGTTCTACAACACAGTCTGGACATATCGAAGTGATGTGCCGGCACATGAAGGTCCAACGCATCACGCGCTGATGGAACTGTGGACCTACGACTTCCCACTCAGTGACGCGGAACAGCAGCGCCTGATATCGGAGCTGGGCGTGATTCCGCCGTTGATGAAACAGGCGCGTAGCAACCTCACGGGGAACGCACGCGACCTGTGGGTAACCGGCATCCGTGACATTCGCCAGCAGCGCGCCGACCTGGATGAACTTGAAGGCATGCTGGGTAACTCGGCGAGCAGTGAGATCAGGGACATCATTGAGCAGTCGAAAATTGCAACCGACGAGTTCATAGCGTGGCTTTTGGCAGAGGCGGATTCCAAAACAGGACCGTCTGGAATCGGCAAGGAAAACTACACGTGGTACCAGCAGAAGGTGCACCTTGTGCCGCTGACCTGGGAGGACGAGGTTCGGTTGCTAAAGCGTGAACTGGCGCGTGCCTGGTCATCTCTGAAACTCGAAGAGCAACGCAATCGCAACCTGCCGCCGATGGTTGCCGCGAGCACTCCCGAAGAGTACGACGCAAGGGCAGACGATGCGGTTAATCGCATCATGAATTTTCTTGCAGACAAGGACATTGTGACTGTCACGGATTACATGGAGCCAGCGCTTCGCGAACAAATGGGCTCGTTCGTTCCGGAAGAACAGCGCCACTTCTTCTGGATTACCGCGCACCTCGATCCGGCACCATTGTTTACGCATTTCTGGCACTGGTTCGAACTGGCACGCATGGATCTCACGCCACACGAGAGTCCGGTGCGTCAGGGCGCGTTGCTGTACAACATTTTCGATAGTCGTAACGAAGGCACAGCAACCGGGGTCGAAGAAATGTTTATGCACGCCGGCCTGTACGACGACAGTCCGCGTTCACGCGAACTCGTCTGGATATTACTTGCACAACGCGCCGCACGCGGACTCGGATCCCTGTATGCACATGCCAACGAAATGACGATGGAAGAAGCCGGTATGGTGCACATGGAGTGGACACCTCGTGGCTGGATGAAGACCGAGAAAGAGCTGCTAATCTTCGAACAGCATCTGTATTTGCGGCAGCCCGGTTATGGCACGAGCTATGTCACCGGTAAATATTTGCTCGAACGAACCCTGGCCGATTACGCGAGGCAGGTCGAACAGCGTGGCGAAGAGTTTCAGTTAAAGCACTTCATTGATCGGCTCAATGCCATTGACAGCATCCCGATCTCTCTCGGCCGCTGGGAGATGACGGGCCTGGACGACGAGATCATCGATTGAACAGCATGTCGAGACTTACTCTCCCAGGTCTTCTCCTGGCTGCTGTATTTGTTGGCGGTTGTGGCGATGCCGACAAGGCCGAGCAAACGGCGACGACCAGTATCGCCGGCCCTGCCACGTTTATCGGCAGTGATGCGTGTCAGTCCTGTCACCAGGGTGAGTTCACAGACTGGATTGGGTCGCATCACCAGCTGGCCATGCAGGTTGCTGACAGCGGCACTGTACTCGGCGATTTCAATGACGTGAGCTTCGACTACTTCGGCGAGACGGCGCATTTTCTCACTCGGGATGACGGCTACTATGTGCGAACTGTCGACGGGGACGGCCAGGAGCAGGATTTTCGTATCGCCTACACCTTCGGCGTCGATCCGTTGCAGCAATACCTGATCGAATTCCCGGGTGGTCGCCTGCAGACGCTTGCCTACACGTGGGATTCACGGTCTGAGGCGGAGGGCGGTCAACGCTGGTTTCACGTTTACCCTGACGAATACATTGCACCTGATGACTTCCTGCACTGGACCGGGGCGCAGCAGAACTGGAACTACATGTGTGCCGAGTGCCATTCGACAAACGTAAGTATGGGCTTCGACCTCGAGAGCAACACGTTCGATACAACGTATTCTGAAATCAGTGTGGGGTGTGAGAATTGTCACGGCCCAGGCTCTACGCATGTTGAACGGGCGACTGCCGGCGATGCAAGAGACGACTACGGGCTCGAGGCGGATCTCGACGATCGGGGCAGGGCAACGTGGATCATGAATGCAGACACCGGCATGGCCGCGCGCAGCGAAGTTCGAATGCAGCCCCAGCAGCAACCCGAAGCCTGTGGTCGTTGCCATTCGCGTCGCGGAATCATTGCACCAGAGTACGAATACGGCGAGCCCCTCGCCCACTCTCATATGCTCGCGTTGCTTGACGAGGCACTGTACTTCCCTGACGGACAGATTCTCGATGAGGTTTACGTCTACGGCTCCTTCCTGCAGAGCAAAATGTACCGGGCCGGCGTCAGTTGCAGTGATTGCCACAATCCGCATTCGGCCGAACTTGTCACGGGTGCTGACCCGAATGCTGTCTGCGCGCAATGTCATCTGCCGACGAAGTTCGCTGCCGCCGAGCACACCGGTCACGCACCGGAACAGGTGGGGTGCGTCGACTGCCACATGGCGTCGCGAAACTACATGGTCGTCGACGGCCGGCGGGACCACAGCTTCCGCGTGCCGCGTCCGGATCTCACGGCAAATATCGGAGTCCCGAACGCCTGCAATGGCTGTCACGTCGATGCCGACGCGGCATGGGCAACGTCGGCCATTAATGAGTGGCGGGGCTCCGAGTCATGGCAACGAGCGCATTTTGCACCGGCGATAGAGGCCGGCAGGCGAGGCTTTGCGAATACAGAGCTCGTCGAAGTCATAAACAACAAGGACTTCCCCGGAATCGCCAGGGCAACGGCAATTTCATTGCTGGCACAGCCGTTCAGCAGCCGGGAATATCAAACGCTCGAGGCTGGACTCGGCAGTGCAGATGAGTTGCTAAGGATCGCGGCACTGCAGCAAGTTCGCGCGCTACCCGCCGACCTGCGGCTGCGCTTGCCTGGCGCGCAGCTGCTGGCGGACCCGGTGCGTGGTGTGCGAGTAGAGGCGGCACTTGCCTACGCCGGGCTGCAGGATTTGCTACCCATCGAGGCGGCACGCGCATGGGCACAGGCTGAACAGGACTTTCGCGCGGCCTATCAGGCAATTGCGAATCGGCCGGGGGCGCATCTTGCGCTCGCGAGTTTTGAGCTGGCGCAAGACAACATACCCGCGGCAATAGAGCATTACGAGACCGCGCTGCGTATTGAGCCACGCGCCGCTGCCGCGCGACTCAACCTGGCAGATGCATTGCGAGCAATTGGCGAAGAGGCGCGTGCCGAAACCATAATGCGCGAGGGTCTCGTCCTCGACCCAAACAACGCTGCGCTGCATCACTCGCTCGGCCTGTCCCTGGTGCGCAGCGCCTTGCCGGATGAGGCGCTGGATGAGCTTCGCCTGGCGGCCGAACTTGCGCCGGAGAATCCGCGTTTCGCTTACGTGCTGGGCATCGCGCTCAACTCGCTGGACGAACAGCAAGAGGCACTGCAGGTTATGCGAACAGCGCATGCGAGCTTCGACGGCGACTTCGACATCGCAATGGGGCTTGCAACAATGTTGAGAGACAGTGGCGACACTGACGGCGCGCTGGGCGTTGCGTATTCACTGGCGCGGCGCCATCCGGAAAATCAAAACGTGCTGACGTTATTAAGGTCGCTCGGGGCCGTACCCTGACCAGACTCCACCCCGGTTCAATATGTGACAAAAAACAGGTGCTATTGCCCGGCCCATCCATTAATCTTCCGCACGGTTACATAATTAAATCAGGGGTTATTTTACATGCGCTCAATTTGTGCACTTCTGGCCTGGGCCAGATCAACACGGGCAATTGCCCTGCCGTTATTGCTGGTCGCCTTCATGACAGGTACAGCACAGGCACAGGACAAGCCCAACATCCTTATTATCTGGGGCGATGATATCGGCTGGTCCAATACCAGCGCCTATAACCGCGGCATGATGGGCTACAAGACGCCAAACATCGATCGCATCGCCAATGAAGGCGCGCTGTTTACCGACTGGTATGGACAGCAGAGTTGCACCGCCGGCAGAGCGGCATTCGTCACCGGGCAAAGCCCGTTTCGAACCGGACTGCTGAAAGTCGGTCTGCCTGGCGCCAAGGAAGGTCTCTCCGAGAAAGACCCGACCATCGCCGGCCTCCTGAAGAATCACGGCTACATGACGGCGCAGTACGGCAAGAATCATCTGGGTGACCTTGATGAGCATCTGCCGACCAACCATGGCTTTGACGAGTTCTTTGGCAACCTGTATCACCTTAACGCCGAAGAGGAGCCCGAAAACGCGGATTACCCGAAGGCCCCTGAGTTCGCCAAGAAATTTGGTCCACGTGGTGTCATCAAGTCCAGTGCGGATGGCGACATTCAAGACACGGGACCGCTGACGAAAAAACGTATGGAAACGGTCGATGAGGAAGTCACGGCCGGTGCGATCGATTTCATGGAGCGTGCGGCAAAAGCGAACAAGCCGTTCTTCCTGTGGTGGAACTCGACGCGCATGCACGTGTGGACACACCTGAAAGAAGAGTCTGACGGTGCTACCGGCTACGGCATATACGCGGACGGCATGGCCGAGCACGACGGTCACGTCGGGCAGATTCTCGACAAGCTCGAGGAACTGGGCCTCGCCGACAACACAATCGTCATGTATTCGACCGACAACGGCGCCGAGGTCTTTACCTGGCCCGACGGTGGCATGACGCCATTTCGAAATGAGAAAAATTCTAACTGGGACGGCGGCTATCGCGTACCCACTATGATCAAGTGGCCCGGAGTGATTGAGCCCGGCTCGGTCTACAACGACGTGTTCTCGCACGAAGATATGTTGCCGACGATCCTGGCGGCGGTTGGCGAGTCGGATATCAAGGAAAAGCTCCTGGACGGTCATCGTGCAAACGGCCGTAATTACAAGGTCCATCTCGATGGGTACAACCTGTTGCCTTATTTTAAGGGTGAGGTCGACGAGGGTCCGCGCAAGGAATTTTTCTACTGGACGGATGATGGCCAGCTCGCCAACCTGCGCTATGGTCGCTGGAAGATGGTGTTTATGGAGCAGCGCGCTCACGGTTTCGATGTCTGGCAGGAACCATTTACAACGCTGCGGCTGCCGAAGCTTATGGATATGCGCGGCGATCCGTACGAGCGCGCCGACCACGAGGCTGCCAATTATCCGATCTGGCGAATGGAGCGTGTGTTCCTGGTCCTTCCTGCAGTTGAATATGTGGCGCAACACCTGGCGACCTACCAGGAATTTCCGCCACGTCAGAAGGCCGGCAGCTTCAACCTGAACCAGGTGCTGGAGAAGTTGCAGCAGAATCCGGCTACCAACTAGACACAAAGGAAAAATCTACAATGCGAAAGGCCACCACAACAGGTTTGTTGTTGGTGGCCTCTCTTTTTGCAGCATCATTGAATGCACAGAAGAAGTAGGCAACCATGGCGTTACACCAGATTCAGCTCCTGAAAGAGCGCATGCAACAATCCATCATTGGTCAGGAGGCCGTTGTCGAAAGGCTGATCATTGGTCTGCTGGCAAATGGCAACCTGCTGGTGGAAGGCTTACCGGGCCTTGCCAAGACGCGCGCCATCAAGGCGCTCGCGAAAAACCTCGAAGCTGACTTTAGTCGCATCCAGTTCACGCCTGACCTGTTGCCCTCAGATGTTACCGGTACGGAGGTCTACTTCCAGGCTGATGGCAAGGGCGAGTTTCGTTTCGAACCGGGCCCGATCTTCGCGAACATCGTACTTGGCGACGAGATAAACCGCGCCCCGGCCAAGGTCCAGGCGGCGATGCTCGAGGCCATGGAGGAACGCCAGGTCACGGTCGCGGGCACGACCCACAAGATGTCGCCGCTGTTCATGGTGATGGCCACACAGAACCCGGTCGAGCAGGAGGGAACCTATCCGCTGCCGGAAGCGCAGATGGATCGCTTCCTGATGCACGTCAATATCGAGTACCCGCCGGTAGAAGACGAAGTGCTGATCATCGAACTCGTGCGCGGTGAGGAATCCGCCGCAAACACCGAATCGAAAGACGATAGTGAAACGACGCAGGAGCGCATTCCGCAGGAAGCAATTTTTGCGGCGCGCCGCGAAATCGCCAAGGTAGACGTGTCTGCTGCGATGCAGCGCTACATGGCGGATCTCGTTTACGCCACTCGCACGCCGGAGAAATATTCTGAGGACCTGGCTCGCTGGATCGACGTCGGTGGTAGCCCGCGCGCATCACTTGCACTCGACAAGTGCAGTCGCACACATGCGTGGTTGAATCAGCGCGACTATGTGGACCCGGAAGACATTCGCTCTATTGTTCATGACTGCATGCGGCATCGCCTGATGCTGTCATACGAAGCGCAGGGAGAGGGTGTCAGGGCCGACAATGTGATCGACGCCATTATTGAGCAAGTCGCGCTGCCCTGACGCCGTCATGAATTCAGACACACGCATCCATGTGTCGCTGGCCCATCTGCGTGGCCTGCAGGGTGCAGCGCAAGGCTTGAGTTTCCTGCCACGACAGCCGTCGGCGAGCGTGCTCAATGGCCGGCACGCCTCGCGACTGCGCGGACGCGGCCTCAATTTCGAGGAGATGCGTGACTACTTGCCGGGTGATGACGTCCGCTCCATCGACTGGAAGGCGACGGCACGTACGGGGACGCCGCATGTACGCGTCTTCACCGAGGAGCGTGATCGACCGGCACTGCTCGTGATCGATCAACGCATGACAATGTTTTTCGGCTCGCAGCTGAACATGAAATCGGTGACTGCGGCCGAAGCTGCGGCGATTGCGGCTTTCAGGATTCTTGATGCCGGCGACCGGGTTGGCGGCGTCGTGTTCAACAACGATACCCACGTCGAGTTCGTGCCCAAACGCAGCCGGCGTACCGCCTATGCATTGCTCGAGTGCGTGGCGTCGATGAACAATGAGTTGCACGCAGACAAGAGCGCCACGCCGGCCCGCGGCGAATTGAACGGGGTCCTGAGCAGCGTGGCACGCATCGCCCACCATGATCACCTCGTTCTCGTCTTCAGCGATTTCGACGGCATTGACGATGCAACGCGTCGGCGGCTTAGCGGAATTGCGGCCCATAACGATGTTGTGCTGTTCCTGGTCTACGATCCGTTGTCGGAGCACATCGAGCCTGGCGACACTGCCGTCATCGGCGATGGCCGGATGCAGGCGGAGCTGGACCTTGGGTCGCAGTCGACACGCGCGGCTGTTAGCGATTTCGCACGCGAACGCCTTGCGCAGATCTACCGCTGGCAATCTGAGATCAACCTGTCGGTGTTGCCGTTGAGTGCGGGCGAGGAGACGCTGCCGCAGATTCGCCGGCTGATGGGGCAGCTCGCCCCCCGGCGGAGCGCTCGGTGAATCCCTACGAAGGCCTGAACCTCGCTGACCTGATCGCGCTCATGCACGAGCTGGTCGTGCCGGCACCCGTGTCCTGGCTACCCCAGACACCAGGTTGGTGGATCGTTCTCGGCTGGCCGATGGCTGTGCTGCTACTTGGTGTGTGGCGGCTGGTCGTACATCGTCGCCGCAACCGCTATCGTCGCGACGCGCTGGCGGAGCTCAAGGTCATAGAGGACCAGTCGCAGCTGAGCCCGCAGGAGTCCGCACAACACATTGCTGCGTTGATCAAGCGAACCGCACTGGTTGCCTGGCCACGCAACGATGTTGCATCGCTGTATGGTTCTGACTGGGCCCGCTTCCTGACGAACTCCGCAAACGACGACAAGCAGGTCACCGCTGCGGCCGATAGATTCGCCACGGCCGCCTACCAACCGGATGCAGACGGCAAGACACTGGCAGCGCCGGCGCGGCGCTGGATACGGCGACACCGTGTTTGAGTTGGCGCATCCCTGGGCACTGCTAGCGTTGCCGCTGCCGCTATTCTTCTGGTGGCTGTTGCCTGCGCAGCGAGAACGCGTCAGCGCCTTGCGAGTACCCTTCTTCGAGCAGATCGCGGCGGCGGCCGGAAGCGAGGTGCGCGCCGGTGCGGTCGTCATGAGGCGCCGCTGGCTGCAGATCGTGGTGGCAGTTCTCGTCTGGTCACTGCTTGTTACAGGTTTGGCGAAACCGGAATGGGTAGGGGAGCCCATCGTGCGCACCGACGCGGCCCGCGACATCATGCTGGCGCTGGATCTCTCAGGTTCCATGGATTATCACGACTTCCCGGGCGAGGACGGTAACGACGTCTCTCGCTTCACGGCCGTACAACGTGTCGTCGATCGTTTCGTTGCAGAGCGAGAAAATGATCGAATAGGCCTGATCGTATTTGGCACGAAGGCCTATCTACAGCTGCCATTTACGCGCGACCTCGAAACTGCGCGAGCGCTTGTCGGCTTGATGGAGGTCGGCATGGCCGGACCGAAGACGGCGCTCGGTGACTCAATCGGGCTCGCGATACGTTCGTTCGAGACGAGCGAAGTCGATGATCGGCTGTTGATAGTTCTTACGGATGGCAATGACACTGCGAGCAAGATGACGCCGATCAATGCGGCAGACATCGCGAAGCTTAACGGTGTCGAAATCTACACGATCGGAATCGGCGACACGGAAGCGACCGGTGAAGACCGCGTTGATTTCGGTGTTCTTGCGGACATCGCCAGTCGCACGGATGGTGAGTTTTTCAATGCCGAAGACGAGACCGCGTTGCAGCAGGTCTACCGGCGTATCGATGAGATAGCCGTCGCCGATGTGAGAACGCAGTCGTGGCGGCCGCGAACGTCGCTGGTGCACTGGCCGGCCGGTGCAGCGGCGTTACTAATGTTGCTGGCGTACGTGTGGTTACTGTTGGCGACTGCGCGGCGAGGTGCAAAGGTATGATCGAGGTGCTGCACTTCCTGAGGCCACTCTGGTTACTGGCGCTACCCGCCATTGCCCTGATCTGGTGGTTGGTTCGACGCAGAGAGTCCAATCGTGCCGACGTCGGCACTTTCGTCGCCCCGCATTTGCGAGAGGCACTGACCATCAACCGTGATGCACGCAAGGGTATCCGGGCGGTCGATGGCGTCGCACTTGCGATGCTGTTCGTAACAGTTGCCGCGTCGGGTCCGACGTGGAGCAAGCAGGCGAGTCCGTGGTTCGCCGAGACCGCGCCATTGGTCATCGCCATGGAAGTGACCGACTCGATGCGCAGTAACGATCTGCAACCGACTCGTCTGGACCGCGCACGCTTCAAGGTCCTGGACCTGGTTGCCGCACGCACGGGATCGAGAACTGCGCTGATTGCCTACGCGGGATCGGCGCATATCGTGGTGCCGCCCAGCGTGGACATCGAGGTGCTGAAGCCGTTTCTCGAGAGCCTCGACCCCGCAATCATGCCGGAGCCAGGGTCGCAGGCGAGCAACGTGTTGCCGCTGGCACAAACCCTGCTCGGTGACGAGGCGGCGGTCGGAACCTTGCTGTTCGTCAATGACGGTTTTGAGGCCAGCGACATTGCGGCACTCGCCGATTTTGCGGGCCAGCCAGGTACCCCGTCACTAGCGGCCCTTGTTGTAGGCACCGATGCGGGCGGCGTGGCATTGCTCCCCGACGGCAGCCCGGTAATGGCTGCAGGCGGCGGCCGTCTCGATACGAGTATCGACGCGTCTCTGCTGCGGCGCGCTAGCAGTGAGGCAAACATATCGGTCGTACGCGCAGGTACAGGTGACGCCGACATTCGCCAACTGCTGCGTACGATACAGTCCAACCTGCAACTGACGGACGATCCGGATGCACAGTGGCTTGACCAGGCCTGGTGGCTACTCTGGCCGGCTGCCCTGTTGTCACTGTTGTGGTTTCGGCGCGGGTGGACGATGCAATGGTGATGGGAGCACGTTTACAGCGCGGTTCAATGCGTTTCGGCGCCACACTGGTGCTCATTACGGTTGTCGCCGCCGCGGTACTTGCGTGGCAAGGCTGGCGCGCCGGGGACTTCGTATCACTATGGCTGACGCCAGATCAGCGCGCCCGCCTCGCCTACGAGAAGCTCGAGTTCCCGGAGGCCTTCGAGCTCTTCGAAGACCCGGCCTGGAAAGGTGTTGCCGCCTATGATTCCGGTCTTTATTCGGAGTCTGCCGCCGCCTTCGGTCGTATGCCGACCGCAAAAGGGTTTTTTAATCGTGGCAATGCGTTTATGAAGGGCCGCGAATACGGCAAGGCGATCGTTGCTTATGAGCAGGCCGTTGCGGAGGCGCCGAATTGGACAGAGGCGCAGGAAAACCTCGAGCTTGCCACCTACACGGTGGAATACATCGAGAGCGCACGCGAACAATCGGACACGGGAGACGAAAGCGAACTGAGCGCAGACGACTACGTGTTCGACAACACCAAGGAGCGTGGTGTCGAGATGGAAATTACTCAGCAGAGCACCATCGAGCTCGAGTCGGCCGAAAAGTGGATGCGTGGCGTTGACACGGACACAAGCGATTTCCTGCGCACGCGTTTCCTTCTCGAGGCCAGTCGCGAGGGATTACGATAGTGCGGTTCGCGATTCGGCTATTGCTTGTATTGGCGTTGAGCACCACGGCCACGGGTCAGGAGCGACCCATTGTACGAGCCACCATGACGCCGGAAGTTGTTGCCGTAGGTGAGACGGCTGAGCTAATTGTGACGGTACTCGTGCCAACCTGGTTCACACGCCCCCCTGTCTACCCCTCATTTGAACTCGCAAACGCCATTACACGTCAGCCTGCTGACAACTCCTATCCGATACGGGAACGCGTGGGCAGTGATAGTTGGTCGGGCATCGTGCGTAGCTACGAGGTCTATCCGCTGCTTGGTGCGACCTATCGACTGTCCGGACAGTCAATGTCAATTGCTTTCGCCAACCCCGGCAATGACCCGGTGATCATGGACGTCGAGTTACCGGAAATCACTTTTAGGGGCTCGGTGCCGGCGGGCGCGGAGGCGCTGGATCCCTACATCGCCGGGCGCAGTCTGACACTGAGTCTGGACGTCAAAGGCACGCTCGACAGCCTTGCGGCTGGCGATGCCCTGGTTCTCAACTACGTCGCCGAACTCGACGGGCTGCCGGCTATATTCATTCCACCGTTGGCCCCCGACATCCAACTCGAAGGCGTATCGGTCTATGCCGATGAGCCCGACGTAGAAGACGGTGAACCTGCTCGTCGTCGTGAGAAGGTCACGCTCGTATTCGACGCCGGCGGCGAGTTCACGATACCGGGTGTGCAACTGAGCTATTGGAATACGGCATCCGGGTCAATCGAGACGGTAAGCGTCGCCGATTTGAGTTTGATCGTCGACGGTCCGCTCCCTGTCGTAGCCGAAGACGCTGCCACATCAACCAATCGCCGGTGGCAGCTGACGGTGATTGCAGGCGGCCTGCTTATGTTGATTCTTGCGCTACGTCGCCTGGCACCGGCTGCTGCGCGCCGACGCCGTGACGCCGCGCTGCGTCGCAGGCAGTCGGAGCCATATGCGTTCGGCTTACTGGCCCGGGCGCTGGGTTCCGGAAGTAACGATGCCTCGTACAAGGCGTTACTGGTTTGGATTGAACGACTGGCGCCGGGCATAGACACACGCAGCTTCGCATCCAGCTTCGGCGATGAGTCACTTGGTGTCGCTATCGACTCACTGAGTTCAGCGATTCACTCCAAAGCGGACCAAGCGGTCGACCTGGCAGCACTGCGAACCGGGCTCGCCTCGGCGCGCAAGCGTTACCTGGAGGGGACATCGAGACGATGGCAGGCGTCATTGCCGCCATTGAATCCGTAGTTCAGCTGGCTAGTTACCAGTCCTTCAACGGGAAACTCAATGGGGTCTTCGGCGGCCACGTCAAGCTCGCATCTTCAATCTTGGCCGAGAAGTTGGGCGTCACTTCGAGGTCCCAGGGTGACCCGCATTGACACCAATGTGCGATTTGCCACAAAACCATGGGGCCAAAGTAGTGCTCGTCAATCTCCGCAGCCGCGCGATTGGCTGCGTCCCGGCGCCCAATCCACGCATTGATGAGGGTGTCGAAGAAGCCGACAGGCGCATGTTCGTCGTAGGTGTCGATCAGTGGGGCAAGTCGGTCCTGGTCCCCGCGATGCGCCGCTACCATCATGTGAAAAGCATTCGCCAGCCCAGTCACCTGAATTTGGCTTTCAATTGTCTGTACCGCCTCATCGTGCAGGTCATTCGCAATCAGCGCCTGCAAGTGTGTCATGGTCAGCCAGAGGCCGGGCGCGGTCTCCGAGCCTTCGCGTGTAAGACGAAGCGCCTCGACGGGGTCTCCCGCCCACAATTTGGCCCTGGAATAGTTGAACCAGGACAGGGTCCGAAGCGGATCACAGGCAAGGACTGATTCAGAAAACTCATAATACTCGGCACTGTAGCCGAGCACGTTGGCAATGGTCGGTGTCCAGTTGCCGTCCTGGCACCCCGGCTCTGCCAGCGCTTTCTCCATGCGGCCAGAGAGGCCTCGCCAATTGCCACTTAGAAATGCCAGATCCAGTTCGGCGAGGTAACGTTGTCGTGCCGTCGGGGCGTAACTCGTTGCCGCCTGATAATCAGTCAGTGCCGATTGGTAGGCATCCGCAAGAGTTTCTGTCGTTACACCTTCGCCAGGCTCGCCAGCTACAGAGCCATTCAGCAAATGAATGTAAAGGTCAGAGTGGTTTGCATAGACCTCCCAGTATTCGGGCACGAGGTCCATGACCTGTTCGAAATAGTCGTTTGCCTGCCGCAGCCCCTCAATCTGGTCCATCTCCCCATGAGCACGGTCGTAAAAATCCAGACCCCTTTGATAAAGCGTAAATGCCTCGACGTTCCTGAGGCCCGCCTGGCGCATGATTTCGCGCTTGCGTTCGTCGAGCACGATATCCAAAGCAACGGCGATCTTTTCGGCGATGTTCTCCTGCACGGAGATCATATCTGCCGACGTGCTGTCATAGCTATCGGACCAGAGATGAAAGCCATCGTCGGCGCGAATCAGCTGAGCGGTGACGCGCAACCGTTCGCCCGACCTGCGTACCGAACCTTCCACAATGTGCTGCACGCCCAGCGTGGCCGCGATTTCCTGAACAGGGATGTCATGACCCTTGAATGAAAATGCCGACGTACGGGCAGTCACGAGTAGTTCGGGAAGTTGTGCAAGTGAATTCAGAATTTCCTCGGTCAGGCCGTCGGCAAAATACTCGTCATCGGGCCCGCTGCTCATGGCAACGAACGGCAGTACTGCGACGGACTTGTCCACCTTCGGGGGGGCGGGCTCTGGTTCTGTTTCTACGCTAGCGGTGTCCGTCACAGATGCTGTCGCGGGCTGGGAGTCATTCGTGCCGGTGAACTTATCCCAGGCGAACCAGGTAACAGCAATCAGTAGAACAACAATGATTGTGCGGTCAAGTTTGCGCCCCGTCTGCGGCGTAATGGAGGCGCTGCGATCGACTTCTTTTTCTCGTTTGATACCCTCGGGCGTCAACTCGAACGCCCAGGCGAATATCAACACGATGGGAAGCCCGAGCAGCAGCACGACTACGACGCTCTTGAGAACCCAGTCCGGCGCCCCGAAATTCTCGAACGCAAACTCGGCAATCTGGGCCAGAACCCAACTCACGACAACGTAGGCAATCGCGACGCGTATGACATTGCGTCGACCCAATTCAGCGACAAAAGACATTTGTTGTTTTTGTTGGTCTCGCCAGAAAGGGCAGAGTATAGCCGCAATCGGCGCGCAGCTCAGTATTGTGATGCCCGGTGTCTTCGCCGACTGACCCGGACTCAGGTACAATCTCGCTCCCTACACCTGTAGCTCAGCCCACAATCAGGCAACGCAATGATCAAAAAAATACTCAAATGGACCGGCTTGTCATTACTAGCTTTTGTCGTCTTCGGCGGCGCGTTTGCGGCGCACGAGTGGTACGCCGACAAACCGTTTATGTTTCGAGCCTATCTGGATCGCCAAATGCTCAAGATAGCTTTCGAGGATCCTGAAACACTGACCTCGCTGGGCTTTCTTGAGTCAATGGGCATCAACGGCCACAACGCACATCTTGACGATGCACATCCGGACAGGACCGATGAGTTTTTCGCCGAGATGAAAGCATTCGGTGAGGGCCTGCATCAGTACGACGACGAAGACCTCGATTACGATCAGCGGCTCACCAAGGAAGTTGTTCTGTATCTAACCAACATCATTTCCGATGCAGAGCCGTTTCGCTATCACACGTATCCGGCCAATCAGATGTTCGGAATACAGAGCGCCTTTCCGAGCTTCATGGACTCGAGCCACCAGGTCCACTCAGTCGAGGATGCGGAACATTATCTTTCGAGAATGGCTGAGCTCCCTCGCAAGCACGAGCAGTACCTTCTGGGCCTGAAGATTCGAGAAAACAATGAAATCATCCCGCCACGATTCGTCGTCGACCGCGTTCTGGAACAAATGCGCGATTTCATCGATACGCCCGCGAACGAGAATATTCTTTACACGTCACTAGCCGACAAGCTTGCTGAAGCCGAAGATATCGATGAGGAACAATCTGCTGACATTTTGCAGCGGGTTGAGGCGTCAATCACTGATAACGTCTACCCGGCTTACGAGTCGTTCATTTACTACTTCAGCGAACTGGAATCGAAAGCGGGCGATGAGCATGGCTATTGGCACTTACCAAACGGTGACGCTGCCTACAAACTCGCGCTGCGACTGTTTACGACCACGGACTACACGGCCGATGAGATTCACGAGATCGGGCTTGCAGAGGTGGATCGCATTCAAGCGGAGATGATGGAGATCTTCGCAGCCGAAGGCGTTGATGTATCACAGGGCTATACGCTGGCGATGGAGGAGTACTCGTCGCGGCCCGAGTTCTATTACGAGGATAGCGACGAAGGGCGAGAGCAGATACTCAAGGATTACCAGACGATTCTCGACGAATTCGACGCCGGGCTTGATGCTGCTTTTAACATTCGTCCCAAGGCAGGTATGGAGGTTGTGCGCGTTCCGAAGTTTAAGGAGGAGACTTCTCCTGGCGCCTACTACCAGCAGCCAGCTATCGACGGATCTCGGCCCGGGCGTTTTTTCGCCAACCTTTACGATATCAAGGCGACGCCGAAGTTCGGAATGCGGACACTCGCTGTGCATGAGGGTATTCCGGGACACCATTTCCAGATTGCGATCGCGATGGAGCTGGAGGGCATGCCGCTAATTCGCCGTTTCGCACCCTTCACTGCCTATACGGAAGGATGGGCGCTTTACGCTGAGCGAGTTGCCTGGGAGCAGGGCCTGCTGCCTACGCCGGCTGATAACATCGGCCGCCTCGGTGCTGAGCTGTTTCGGGCGGTACGCCTCGTTGTTGATACGGGCATTCACAATCAACATTGGACGCGAGAGGAGGCCATCAGTTACATGGCTGTGAATACCGGTATGGCGGAAAGTGACGTCGTTGCTGAAATCGAGCGCTACATTGTCATGCCCGGACAGGCAACGGCCTACAAGGTGGGCATGATGAAGTTTCTGGAACTCCGCCAGCGATCGATGGACGCGCTGGGTGACAAATTCGACCTTCGCGAGTTTCACGATGTGATTCTGAAAAATGGCGCCGTGCCGCTCGATATTCTCGAGCGCATCGTCGATAACTACATAGAGGAGACTCAGGCGCTTTAGTCTCTGGTATTATTCGCGGCCCATACTCAAGCGCCCGTAGCTCAGCTGGATAGAGTACTGCCCTCCGAAGGCAGGGGTCACAGGTTCGAATCCTGTCGGGCGCGCCAGTAAACAAAATTGGGCCCCTTGTGGGCCCGATTTTATTTACTGGCGTGTTCCGCCCAAGGAGGCGGACGTTGTTCGACAAAACGCGTTAGCGTTTTGGACACCGAAGGCGCCCTTTAGGGTGAAGATCGCCCCAAGGCGATCTGAATCCATCCTGTCGGGCGCGCCATATTTTTCGAAAGGTTAGGAGAACATTCCTCCGGCGGGACATAATTTGAATGGGCAGTTAAGTCCACGGTAAGTCCAAATGGACGTGAGGTTTCGTCACGTTCTCATC
>Ga0255049_10000682_pt1 | contig 20358 bp, 16 predicted proteins | sample JV7_2_3_MG_FD_183615 | JGI IMG/M metagenome (GOLD analysis project Ga0255049, IMG submission 183615) | Seawater microbial communities from Jervis Inlet, British Columbia, Canada - JV7_2_3 | ecosystem: Environmental > Aquatic > Marine > Inlet | place: Canada: British Columbia | collected 2016-10-06
GCTAATGGTGCGCGGCGTCACCCGCTTCTTCGGTGATCCAACACCCATCCAGAAAAACTACCTCGTCGCGGATCTTCGCGACGATGCTGCCGACTATGAACTTGCGGCGTCGGTACACGTGCAGGTTGGCGTTGCGCCCGGCGATGAACTGAAAGAAACGGCCTGGTTGCAAGAGGCGGGCGAGGATACGGGTTTACCCAGCGCGATCGTTGCATTCTGCGAGCTCGATTCTCCGGAGGCGCCGCAGTTTCTTGGTGCGCAGCTCGAGTCCTCGCGTCTCAGGGGTGCACGCCAGATTATCGGTCGTTCCGATGAGGAAGACGCGGTCACCGGCAGCGGCGAGCTGATCGACAACCCCGTCTGGCGCGAGAATCTCGGCTTGCTGGGCGAGCTAGGGCTTTCCTTCGATCTACAACTTACGCCGGGGCAGGTGCCGCACGTCGCGGAGGTACTGGCAGACGCGCCGGATACGGACATCGCGCTGTGCCACTGTGGCTCGCCGTGGGATCAGTCCAAGCCCGGCATCGAGTCGTGGCGTGAGGGACTTCGTCTGTTGGCGTCGCTGCCCAACGTGTACTGCAAGATCTCCGGTTTCGGCATGTTCGATCATGACTGGACCGTCGATTCGATTCGCCCGATCGTCGAGTCCTGTATAGAGATCTTCGGCGTTGAGCGCGCCATGTTCGGTTCGAACTTTCCGGTCGACAAGCTGCACGCAAGTTACAGCCAGGTATGGAGTGCGTACGAGGAAATCTCGGCGGGGCTTAGCGTGCAGGAACAAGAACTGTTGTTTGGCGATACGGCTCGCAGCTTCTACCGGATCGATTGAGCCAGCGCATTCGCCCCAGCCAGTATCATCGACTGATCCGAATTCAGCAAAAACAGGCTGGCGCCCGCATCTTTCCAGTCGGGGATCTCATCCAGGTTGGATGTGAACATTCCAACCGCTGTGCCAACACTTCGCCCGGCTGCGCAAATATCCCGAACAGTCGCAATGACTTCCGTATCCGACGCGCTTTTCTGCATCGCAACGGCAAGATCGAAGCGTCCGACAAATAAAGCGTCTACGCCGTCGACGGCAGCAATCTGAGCGACGTGTTCCAAAGCGGCAATATCTTCGATCTGCACGACGACCGTGGTCCGTTCACGACTGTCGGCAATGTGATCGGCCATGGACTTGGTCGTGTATTTAGCGTCGCGAGATGATCCGGCGTAGCCGCGACCACCTTCGCCGAAGTGAGCGGCTTTGACGATCGCTTCTGCCTGCTCGGCACTTGTAACATGCGGAACGAGAACGCCGCTTGCACCGCTGTCGAGCGCACAGCGAATTTCCGTCGACGAATCGTTGGCAATGCGCACGAGGCTCGGCCGGTCGGCTGCACGAAACGCACTCACGCAGAGATCAACTTCAAGCCTGCCAAACGGTGCATGCTCGGTATCGATGCAAAATACGTCGAGTTCAGAGAGGCTGAGTACTTCGGCGATGATTGGCGACGGCGTTTTGATAAAAGTGCCGATCAAAAGGTCGCCAGTGGCGAGCCGCTTGCGAAATGAATCGGTGTTACGTCCCATTACATCATCTCCAAAGTCGATCGCTGGCGATCGCGGCACCGTCAGCCATGCTCTTCAGCTTGGCGTACACGATGTCTTCGTCAACGGCACCGAAGCCGGCAAAAGTCGAAAACCCGCAATCGCTACCGGCAATCACACGTTCGCGGCCCACGATGTCGGCGAAACGGCAAATGCGCTCCGCAACGAGTTTCGGGTGTTCGACGAAATTCGTTGTTGAGTCGATTACACCAGGTACGAGGATAAGATCGTCGGGCAGCTTGGTGTTTGCAAAGGTCTCCCATTCGTGCGCGTGCCGAGGGTTGGAGGACTCGAAGAGCAGGGCGCCGACGTTTGCTTTTAGCGCGATCGGCAGCACTATTTCCATTGGCGCGTCGTGGTGGTGAGGTCCTTCATAATTGCCCCAGCATACGTGCAGGCGAACCATGTCCTTCGAAATACCGGTCAGCGCATGGTTGAGCGCGGCAACGTGCATGGCCGCCAGCGCTGCATATTCCTCATCGCTCTTGTCCTTGAACATCATGTGACGGCCCAATCCGAGGTCCGGTGAGTCGAGTTGCAATACTATGCCGGCGGCGACGATCGCCTTGTACTCGTGGGCCATAGCATCGGCGAGCGCTTCGAGGTACGCCTCGTGCGTCGGGTAGTGCTTATTGGGCTGAAACAACGCGATGACACCGGGTGAGGCGGCGTTCATGAAACTCTGCGTCGGCTTGTGCACACTGATGGCGTGCACCAAGTTGTCGATATCGACCTGCACGGGCCCCATATCCTTGACCTCGATGTCGCCGACGCAGCAGGGGCGTCGGTATGTCGGCGTGCCGCCTGAGCTTGCCTGGCGCTTCAGAAAGCCAGGAAACTCCTCGAGGTCACTGGGAGGCTGGCGGTCGCTGTCACCGTCGAAGCCCGAAATGCGGTCTTTAATATAGGTGGCATAGCTAATCTTGCTCATTTCGCCGTCGCTGACAAGATCAACACCCGATTCCACTTGTTGTCGGACAACATCATTAACGGCATCGCGAATGATCGCGTCGGCGCCTGCAACTTCTTTGCCTTTTTCGTGCGAAAACACGACATCGGTGACAGCCTCGGAGCGCGGCAGGCTGCCCACATGCGTTGTAAGAATCCTGTCTGTGCTTGGTTGCATACGGAAACCTCTGTTGTTATTTGGCAAAAAGATGCAAGAGTTCTTTGGTGACTTCTTCGGGTTGTTCCATCGACGACAGATGGCCGCAGTCATCAATCACGACAAGATTAGCGCCTGGAATCTCCTGCGCCATGAATTCGTGAAAGCGAACAGGGCAAATCGTATCTTCGCGACCGCAAATTACGCTGGTTGGACAGGAAATGTCAGCGAGCATCGGCGCGCTATCCGGACGGTTCATTACGGCCAGCGACTGGCGTTCAAAAACCTTAGGGCCAAGCTCGAGCGCCATGTCGAGAATTGTCGTGAGCATCGCTTCATCGTCGCGATTCTTTTCGGCCAGATACAACGGCTTTAATGATTCGACAGCGAGTTCCTCAAGTTTGCCGGACGCTGCAGCCTCAATTTGCTCGAAACGGACGGGTCTATTGCTTGGCTTATCAGGATGCGGATTGGTATCCAGCAACGCGAGATGCGTCACTCTCTCGGGTGCCTGCCGCCAGATTTCGAAAGCGAGTATGCCGCCCATCGACAGGCCCGCCATCGCGAATTTTGACGGTGCGGCTGCAAGCACCTGAGCTGCCATGTCTGCAAAATTATCCGATTTACTCGAATCGGCGACGCGCACGGGCACGTCGAATGCCGCAATCTGATGCGACCAGAGTCGTTCATCGCACATCATGCCGGGGAGCAGCAAGATACTTTCCGCAGGCATATGCAGCTCGCGCTAGGCGTCGTTGGATTGAAGTCGCGCCGAGCTGCCACGAATCAGCATACCGGAAAAAGAGCGCTTCTCCGGTGACAGTTCCGGGTTTTCAATGCGTTCGATCAGCATCGACGCGGCAGATTGGGTCATGCGATGCACGGGCTGGCGTACGGTCGTAACGTCATATGCTGCATAGCGGGCCTGGCCAACGCCGTCAAATCCCACGATCGAAATATCTTTCGCTACGTGGAGTCCGAAGGCTTCCCGGGCCTCGTCGATACAACCGATGGCCATAACGTCATTGGCGGCAATGACAGCATCTGGTGGACTGCCTCGTTCTTGCACCAATTTTGCGAAGCACTCGCGGCCAGTTTCGTACCCGAAGTCTCCACTTACGGTCGTGATGTCGGTAATGCCCATCCTGGACAATTCATTGAGCGCGCCCATCTTGCGATCGATGCCGACCACGGAGTCCGGCGGCCCTGCAACGATGCCGAATGTCTTGTGCCCGGCATTGACCAGTTCATCGACGAGCCAGCGCTCGCCTTCCTCCTGGTCACAGCGAACCGAGCTGACCAGCTGGTCTTGCGACGTGCGGTTATAGAACACGACCGGGATGTGGGCATTGTCGACGGTTTTGAGTTGCTCCGGCGTGAACATCGCGGCAGTCAGAATGCCGTCAACACGGAACTGCAGCATCTGCTCGAGGACCGTGTCGGTATCGCCCTCGTGTTCGAGCGCGAATAACAGTACTCGCACGCCATGCTCCGAAAGACGCTGCGTCATTTGCACGAGCACTTCTGGGTAGTAGAGATTCGTTAACTTGGAGATGACGACGCCTACCATGTTTGATCGTTGCGTGATCAGTCCGCGCGCGATCGCATTCGGCCGGTAACCGAGCTTGTCAGCCGCGGCCATGACCCGATTGCGCATAGCCTTCGAGGCGCTGGCGCCATCCTGAAAAACGCGCGATACCGCCGATTGGGAAACTCCGGCAAGTTCGGCAACGTCGTAGGAGGTTGCACGCCTGCGGCCAGTACTGTGGTCGTTATTGCTCGTTTTGGCGGTTTTGCTCATTCGGCGCTCGTAGTACCCAGCTTCCAATTGGAGTAGATGCTAGGCAGTATTGCATTCGGATGCAAATCGGGAGCCCCAATGTCGGCGGACCTGAATGGACAAGTTGCCCTCGTAACAGGAGCCGGACGCGGTATCGGGCGCGCCTGCGCCGAGGGGCTGGCTGATGGCGGCGCCCATGTAATCGCGGTTGCGCGAACAGAAGGTGATCTTGATGAACTTCGCGCGCATTCATCCGGGCGCATCGATACCTGGACGGCCGACGTCACCGACGACAAGCTCATCGCGCGTATCGAGGCGATCGAGGGGTTGAGCATTCTCGTCAATAACGCGGGTGGCAACCGGCCACAGTCATTTGTCGACGTCGATACCGAGTCACTCGACTTCGTCATTGATTTGAATGTGCGTGCCACCTTTCGTGTCGCGCAAGCGGCGGCGAGGGCGATGCTCGCACAACGGGTCGAGGGCTCGATCGTCAATATGTCCTCTCAGATGGGCCACGTCGGTTCGCCGAAACGAACGGTCTATTGCATGACAAAGCACGCGGTCGAAGGCCTGACCAAAGCGATGGCTGTCGAGCTCGCGCCACACGGCATACGCGTCAACACGGTGGCGCCGACGTTTGTCGAAACGCCGCTTACAAAACCCATGCTTGATGATCCCGAGTTCAGGGAGTTCGTAATGGGCATGATTCCGCTCAGGAAACTGGCCAGCCTCGACGACGTCGTTGCGGCCGTGCTTTACCTCACCTCACCAAGCGCAGGCATGGTGACCGGTCACAGCCTCAAAGTCGACGGCGGCTGGACGGCACACTAAAAAGAACTGGGGGACGTATGGCTGATTTCGGGACTCTAAACTGGTCGATTCTTGTCGTCTACATATTGCTGAACCTGTTGCTCGGCTGGTACTTAAGCAAGCAGGTGGACACCGCTGAGGACTTTTACCTCGGACGCAGAACAACGCCATGGTGGGCTATCGGCATTTCCGTTATCGCGACCTACGTGAGTGCCCTGTCTTTTCTCGGCGGTCCCGCCTGGTCATATTCGGAAAGCCTCGCGGTCATTGCGATCCACCTGAACTACCCGATTGTCGTTTTGGTTGTGATCACATTGTTTTTGCCGTTCTTCTTTAATAGCGGCGTGGCATCAATTTACGACTACATGGAACGCCGCTTCGGACCCACCTCGCGGATTGTAATATCGACTGTATTCCTGGTATCGCAGGCATTGACGTCGGCGGCGATTCTTTATGCGACATCGCTTGTCATTGAATTCATCACTGGTATCGACGTAAGGGCGGCAATTGTCATTGTTACCGTTGTAGCGCTTATCTACACAATGATGGGAGGTATCACGGCCGTTATCTGGACGGACGTTATCCAGGCTGGCGTACTGTTCGTCGGTGCGTTCATTATTCTGTTTGCATTGGTCGATAGCATGCCTATGCCGTTTGGCGAAGCCCTCGCCGATCTAAAAGCACAGGGCAAAACCAACCCGCTGAACTTCTCCTTCGACCTCACCGCCGAAGCGACCGTCTGGTCGGGTGTCATAGCGATGTCGCTTTTCCATATCACCGTCTACGGTGCCAACCAGATGATGGTACAGCGGACCCTGGCGGCCAAGAATATCGGTGATGCCAAGAAATCGTTCTTGCTGATGGGTTTTGTTGCTTTCTTCATCTACTTCTTGTTCTTCTTCCTCGGCATTCTCTTCTACGCCTACTACGGCGGACAGGAGTTCGAGAATGGCAACACGATCATCCTGAGTTTCGCAGCCGACTACGGCATGCCAGGCCTTATGGGTATCATCGCTGCAGCGATTGTTGCGGCTTCGATGTCGTCGCTTGATTCTTCGTTCAACTCGCTGTCGACCATTTCAACGGTCGACTTTTACCAGAAGTACTTCCGCAAGAACGAGTCGCCGGAACACTATCTCAAAGCATCGCGCTGGTTTACGGTGTTCTGGGCAATCCTCATCATCGTCCCGGCGATCATGTACTCGGCACTGGAAGGCTCGGTGCTGCAAACGCTGAGCAAGATCGGCTCGTATTTCGTCGGCGCCAAGCTCAGCATGTACGGACTTGGGTTCTTCTCGAAGCAAACCACCGAAAAAGGCCTGCTGGTTGGCGTTGCAGTGGGTTTCGTCATGATCGGGTACCTGGCGACGCAGACCGACATCGCCTGGCCGTGGTACTGCCTGTTTGGCGGCGGCGTTAACATCATTGTTTCTCTGATTGCGAGCCGCCTTATCGACGGTGTACAGACGGAATGGTCCGAGTACTCGATAACGGGACAGAAGAAGAAGTTCAAAGATGGCAACCTGCCGGAGAAGGAAGGTGGCTGGTACCTGGTACCGGGTAAAGTAGACAAGGTCAGCTACCTGCTGCTCGTATTCTTTGCGGCTACGATCTTGTTCCTGTTCCTCTTTGACCGCCTGATCTAGGGTCGAAGTATGCGGTGTGCGCTTGTGTCGGTCTTGCTGTTGCTGATGTCAGCAACGGCGTGCTCGAAGCCGGCGCCTAAGTCGATTGACGAACTTCGCACCCAGAATCGGGATGTGGCGTTGACCTTGGTCGGGGAAATTGAGGGCGGCCCGGGTTTTGAGGCAATTCTTTATTCGTACGAATCGGCCGGATTGAAAGTCCATGCGCTGGTTGCCGTGCCGCACGAAACCGGACCCGAGAACGGGTACCCCGTATTGATCGCAAATCACGGTCATCACCCCGAGCCGCCCAAATATGGGATTACCGCGGAGGGGAAGGACTGGCGTCCGGGGGACTATTACCGGCGCATTCCAGGACTATTTGCGGCGCAGGGTTTCATGGTCGTCATGCCGGATTTCCGTGGTCACAACAACTCGGAGGGCATCGAGTTCACAGAGGGAATGCTGGAATCGAGCTACTACTCTGAAGACGTTCTGAATTTGCTGGCGGGGTTCGACTCGCTGGACAAGGCTGATCAAGACAATATCTTCATGTGGGGCCATTCTATGGGGGGCGACGTGACCCTGCGGAGCCTGTTGGCGACCGACCGAATCAAGGGCGCATCGATGTGGTCAAGCGTCGGTGGCGACATTTGGGATCAAGCCTACTACTACTCGCGTTACTCCGATCCCACCGCGTTTGATAGCAGCGAAACACCAAAGTCGGTTATTGAACGACTGCGTGGCAGGATGGCGGCGCTCGACGGAGAATTTGACCACAAGCGCAGCGAGCCGCTGTTACATCTCGACTATCTTCAGACTCCGATCATCATTCAGCACTCAGTCGAAGACAGCGGGGCGGCCTACAAATGGTCGGCGCGCCTTGCAAAGGAGCTCTACATGCGGGGTCACAAGTACGAGTTTCACAGTTACCCGGGCAGCGACCATTTGTTCGAAGACGAGATGATGGAGCAGGCGGCGGAGCGCGATATCGCCTTTTTCCGATCCCTCATGACGGATAGGCCGGACTGACGGCACTGGACACCGATGATGTCCTTAATCCCCTTGTACGGCTTCGTTTTGATCCGCGCCGCATTCGTCCTGGCGACCGCAGCCACCGCACTTTAGCGACCTCGCCTTTGCGTCAGGATCGTGCCTTGCCAGCCACACCTGGAAGATGGCCCAGAACGCGCAAAGGGCAATCACGGCGAGCAGTGGAAAAATATAGGTCGTCATCATCTCAACGTGTACCCTTCAGGTAGAACTAAAGAGGCCGGCGAATCCCATAAACGCCATGGATAGTATGCCCGCGATGATCAGGTTCATCGCGGTGCCTTTGATCAATCTCGGGACGTCGGACAACTCTGATTCTTCGCGCAGGCCGGCAAGCAGTACCAGCGCCAGCGTGAAGCCGATACCGGCGCCGAGCGCATAAACGATGCCTTCCAGAAATCCGTAGCCGCGGTTGGTGGCGAAAATTGCCAACCCCAGGATCGCGCAATTCGTCGTGATCAGCGGCAGGAAGATCCCCATGGCGCGGAACAGCGCGGGGCTCAGTTTCTTGATCAGCATTTCAATGAACTGCACGGTGCTGGCGATCACCACGATAAAGCAGATCAGCCTTAAATACGGCGCGTGAATCAACACGTAGGTGTTGAGTACCCAGGCGCACAACGCGGTTACCAGCATTACGAAAGTCGTCGCGAGCCCGAGCCGCGCCGAGGTTTCCAGCGAATTGGACACACCGAGGAATGGGCACAGCCCCAGAAAATAGGTCAGCACGAAGTTGTTGACGAGCAAAGCGCTGATGAAGATCCATGGAAGATTTTCCATCAGCTTCCACTCCTCTCAGCTGCTGCGACATCAGCCAGGAACTCGTCCTTTTTCTCCTTGAACCAGTTGAAGAACAGCAGGATGAGCCCGAGCGTCAGGAAACCGCCGGGCGGCAGGATCATGATCACCCAGGGCTCGAAATTCGCGCCGAACAGATTCACGCCGAACAGCGCCCCATCACCGAGGATCTCCCGAATCGCGCCGAGCGAAAAAAGCGCCAGCAAAAAACCGCCGGCCATGCCGATCGCATCCAGCACCGCGAGGCGTACCGGGTGTCTCGAGGAGAACGCCTCCTGTCTGCCCAGTATCATGCAATTCGCGACGATCAGCGGGATGAACGCGCCGAGTTCCTTGTGCACTTTCGGGACGAGCGCGAGCAGCGTGTAGTCTGCGACGGTCACGAAGGTCGCGATGATGATGATGAAGCAGGATATCCGCACCTGTTTCGGAATCCAGTTACGGAAGCTCGACACCAGGAAGCTCGATCCCACCAGGACGAAGAACGTTGCCATCCCCATCGCGATTGCGTTGATCGCGGAGTTGGTGACCGCGAGCATCGGGCACATACCCAGCACCTGGACGAACACCGGGTTATCGCGCCAGATTCCCTTGATCAGTTCGTCGTAGTTTCGGTTGTCGCGCTTCTTCATGGCAACTCCCCGGCACCCGCCGGCTCCGTCTCGCCGAGAGGCGGCTCGGAGCCCGATCGCGGCAGCCGCTCCGACCATTCGCTGTGAGTTTCGTTGATTATCCTGACGACCGCCTTGGATGAGATGGTCGCGCCGGTAATTGCATCGATCTCGTTAGGCCTGGCTTTGCTGCCTTTCTTGACCGCGACAATTTCTGGCTCGATGGACAGTGCGCTGAAACTACCGACGAAATCGGCGTCCTTGTAAATCTTGTCGCCCAGCCCCGGTGTCTCGCGGCTCTCGAGCACTTCCATGCCGACCACCAGCTTGTCTTTCGGCGTGTAGCCGTAAAGCAGGCCGATGGTGTCCTGGAAGCCGGGGCCCGCCGCTGGTATCGCGTAGCCGACGAAATCGCCTTGCTGGTCGTAACCGCCATAGACGGCTTGTTCGTCTTTACGCCGTTCCTCCGTCGCGACGAGTTCGCCGTCCCTGTACACAAGCTGCTGCATCTGGCTGACACCGGGCAATACCTTAAATACGGCCTCGCGCAGTTCGCGGGCTTTATTCGCCGTAATCGTGGGCAGCGTCGATTCGTAGATGCCGATGATCGCGATACCCGATATCAGCCCCGCGATCGCCAGCGTGAGCACCAGTCGCAGGGAGCTCGGGGCCGGCATTTCCGTGTGCGCGCCGACGGTCATGGGGAATCGACCCCGCGACCGAACACCCGGGGCTGTGTGTATCGATCGATCAGCGGCGTCGCCGCGTTCATCAGCAGGATCGCGTACATCACGCCCTCAGGGAGGCCGCCGAAAACACGGATCAACATCACGAGGACGCCCACGCCGATGCCGAAGATCCACGCACCTCGCGGCGTGACCGGCGAGGTGACGGGATCGGTCGCCATGTAGATCGCTCCGAGCAACAGGCCGCCGGAGAAAACCGAGAACAGCGGCGTTGGAAACCGCGTCGCGTCAAAGAGGCTCAAAACAGCGCAGAAGATCACGACTGTCAGCAGGATGCTGACGGGTATCCGCCAGTCCAGGTCCCGTCGCAGCCAGAGATAAATGCCGCCGAGCAACAGCAGGAGGCCACTGGTTTCTCCAAGCGAACCGCCGGTCTTGCCGAACATCAGGTTCGCTAGTGGAGTGACTTCCTGGTCGAATTTCAGCATCCCCAGCGGCGTTGCAGACGTAACGGCATCGACCTGTGCCTGCATGAACGGCAGTGCGAGATTGCTCGTGTAGACGCTTGCGAATCCGTCGCCACCCGGCGCCACCCAGGTGGTCATGGCGATCGGAAACGTCGCGAGCAGAAACGCGCGACCGAGCAGGGCGGGGTTGAACAGGTTATGACCTAGGCCGCCCCAGATGACTTTGCCTAAACTGATCGCGACGAATCCACCGAGGAAGGCCATCCACATCGGCAGACCCGGCGGCAACGTCAGGCCGAGAAGAAGTCCCGTCAATACACCGCTGGCATCACGCAACGACTCGCTGCGAGCCTCGCGGTCAGCGAACAACCATTCCGCCAGGACCGCGCCGGCAATACACGAGCCGAGGATCAGGAGGGCGCTCAGCCCGAAGAACCACAGCGACGCGGCCGTCGCCGGCAACAAAGCATAGAGCACGTCGAGCATCGCCTTCGGCGTCGTCATACCCTGGCGCAGTAATGGCGCGTGAAACAACAGGAGATCCGGGTCTTTCTTCTTCACCCGTCGGACTCCTTGCGGTGCGTCAGGTCGTCTTTCGCGGTACGAATGAGCTGCACGATCGGGATATTCGACGGGCAGGCAAATGTGCAACAGCCACACTCGACGCAGTCAAAAATATTGAACGCTTTCATGTCGTCAAACATGCGCGCTCGGGCGAGGCGGGCGAATCGGGACGGGTTCAAAAAATACGGGCAGGCTTCAAGGCATCGGCCGCAACGAATACACGGATACTCCTTGCGCCTCGACGTCTCGGCCTTGGTAAACACCAGCACGCCCGAGCAACCCTTCAGCACCGGTACATCGAGACTCGCGATCGGCCTGCCCATCATCGGCCCGCCCATGATGATCTCCCGGCTGTCCCCCTTGAGTCCGCCGCAGAACCGAACGACCTCACGCACCGGCGTACCGAGCGGCACTATCAGGTTGGCCGGGTAGGTGACGCCCGGACCAGCCACCGTCAGCACGCGTTCGATCAACGGCATGCCGCGCAGAAAGTAGTCGGCGATCGCGACGATCGTTCCGACGTTGTTGACGTTGACCTCCACGTCGCGAGGCAGCTGCCCGGCGGGCACCTCCTTGCCGAAGACGCTCTTTATCATCATCTTCTCGGCGCCCTGGGGATACTTGACCTTCAATGGCACGACGCGCACGGGCTGACCCGGCGGGATATGCTGACGGATAATCTCTATCGCGTCCGGTTTGTTGGCCTCTATGCCAATGACCGTCTCTTCGGCGCCGAGCTTCTGCCGCACGATCTCCGCACCTTCGAGGAGCGCCTCCGGCCGCTCGAGCATCAGCCGGTGGTCGTTGGTCAGATAGGGTTCGCATTCGGCGCCGTTCACCAGCAGGTGTTTGATCCTTACGCCATCGGGAACCGACAACTTCACGTGAGCCGGGAATGCCGCCCCGCCCATGCCGACGATGCCCGCCATCTGGACCGCTTCGATAAAGCTCTCGAGCGATAGCGACTGCCAGTCCGTCCCGGCGCCGGCTTCGACCTGTTGCGTTGCGAACGCATCTGCCTCGATACCGATCGCCGGTGCAAAGCCGCCGTCGACACCGCGAAAATCGCCGATCTCGCGAACCGTCCCGGTCACCGGACTGTGCAGGCCCGTGGAAACGAAGCCACCCGGTTCCGCGATCAGCTGTCCGCGCAAAACCCGCTCCCCGGCCGCAACAACGGGTTGACTGGGCACACCGATATGCTGACCGAGCGGCATTACGTAATCTCTGACAAAGGGCACCCGCTGGATCGGCAGATCCTCGGTCTGATTCTTGTGGTGAGCCGGATGGACTCCGTGCTCGAAGTTGCGGCGCAGTAGACGGAGCGATTTCATCCTTGTCCGCCCCGTTGCCGTGACGCCAGGGCCATCAGGCGGCTGCGGATCTTGCTCGCGATCTCGGCCTCGATCTTTTCCTGAATCTCCTTTATCCGCGCTTTGGAGTCTTCTGCTTGCGCATCGAGTTCCGCTTGATGCTCGGCCACGACCTCGGCGTGGATTTCCTTCTCGAGCCGCTCGGTAAACGGAGTGACGATTCCAGCGAGTTCCTGCAGGGTTTGCCAGACCTGGAGACACTGCTCGGCCCTGTCGATCATGGCCGGCGCCATCGAGTAACGGCGTTCTTCTTCGCCTGCGCCGACAGCGACAAACGGAGTCTTTCTTTCGCGACTCTTCGCGTCCAGTTGCAGCCACTCGTGCAACGCGAGCGGTGCCGTTGCGTCATTTGCCAGCGGCTGGAAACTGGAACTGAATCGCCGTTGCCCTATCGCCCAGTCTGCCGGTGTCAGGGCTCGTTCCTCGTCCGCACCCGGGACCATCGTCTCTTTGATCCGCGGGTTGCCATCCAGGCTGATCCGGGAGCCGAAAACCCCGTCGACCGTGGGGTCGTATCGGAACAGTGGCATCGCACGACTGGTAATGGCGAGCATCGCCTGCGCAAGCGTTTGCTTGCTCGCGAAACCATGTCTCGTCGGGCTGGGTGCGTAGACCTGAATCAGGGCAGGGCCATCATGCCTGAGTGCTCGCAGCATACTCTCGCCGAGGTGAGCGGGGTCGGCGACCGACGTCTGTGCGACAAACGCGTTGCGTTGCGCCAGCGCGAGAAGACTCAAGTTGCCCCGCGGGTTGTTGACCGGCGCCTGAGCGGCTTCGACCGCAGGATCGCTCGCGAGGCCAAGGTCCAGCGCGTTCAGTACCAGCACCTTGACCGGCAGACCGGAGTTCAAGAGCCAGATCAACTGGCCCAGTCCTCTTCCCGCGAGCATCTCGTCGCTGCCTATCAGCAGCAACGGCGGACAGAGTTCGTATTCCTCGTCGCTGAGGTCCTGCCAGCGCAGACCCGCGAGCGCTTCCCGTGTCCACTCGGCGCCGTCGGGTTGGTCGATTTCGAGACGAGCAAGCCGCAGCAGTCGGACCAGCTCCGTGGTCTCTTCGAGATGCCCCTCGATCAGGCCCGCCGCGAGCTGCGCGGCGTCGCCGCTCATATCGATGAGGACCGGTGCCTGGAACGGATTATTCGGAAACGCGCCAGCCCAGGTCGCCATACTGCCACCCGCGACGCTCAGCCCGTAGCGGGCGCGGCCGAGACCGTGCTCGCCCTGCACGAGCCGATGGTGTGAGGACGTAATCTGAGTCGACAGGTCGATCAGCCTGAGAAGATCGCCGGTATCGATGGAATGGTCCGCGGATGCAGCTTCCTCTGCCAGCATCTTGAGATCGACGCGCGGGCTGGTGGTGCGTCTCAGCTTCTCGGTGACTGCATGCAGGTCTTCGACCGCCAGGGTGCCGGAGAGCGTCTCGCTGAGCAGCGAGGAGACGGCTTCGCCCGCTTCGAAAAGCGTTTTCGCAAAACGCTGCACCAGCGGCTGCTGGTGGAATTCGGTCGCGGCGAGGATCAGCCTCACCGCCATCTTTTCGCCGGAACCGGCTTCTGCCGGATCCCCGCCGGCCAGCGCGAACTGGCAGTAGCGCGACAACAGCAGCGCCGCCATCGTGCCAATGTCCGGGTTGCCCGCGATGCGTTCCAGGGTCTCCGCCGTCGTATCGGGTGTGCCCGCCCAGATCGACCAGCGTTCACGCGCCTGGTCAAGCAAGACCGGATCCTGGTCGCCTGAGCGAAGTGCCTCGGGTTCGCAGCTGTCGATACAGATGCCGCACGCCTTGCACGCGTCCGGGTTTATCACGAGCGACAGAAGTTCCGCGCTGTCTTTCTTATGCGCCTCGGGCTCGTGAAAGAAAGGTTTAGTGACTGCGACCGGCAATGTACCCAGTTCTTTACCAATGCTCGCGAGGCCCTCACCGATGGCCTGTTTGCGATCATCGGGTAACGGCATTTTTTCTTCGAGCCAGAGATAAGACTCGTCGAGCATCTGTCCGAATGTCGGCGCCACACTCTCGGCCGTTTTGTTGGTGGCAATAATCCGCGACGCGAGTTTCGACGCAACCTGGCGCACCGCTTCAGCGCCGGTGCGACTAATCCCCGCATCGATAAGCGCAGCTGGCCCTATTGCTCCGACGCCGATCGCGCTGTCCGGGCAATGCGTCCAGCACCGGCCACAACCGGTGCAAAGCGTCGGGTCGAAATCCGGCAGCATGCGGCGCGAATCGCTCAAGTCGCTGAAGGTCGAACTCAGCGGCGGCATCGTGCCGGTCGCCAGATACGGGCCCGCGGTCAGGCGGTCCGACATGCCGTCGCGGTACATCACCCCCAGTTGATCCCAGAAGCGTGGCAGGCTCGCATAATGATCGTCGTTACGACCGAGGTGGCGTACCGCCGCCGGAGCTTCGCCTTCCCAGCGGTCCCTGGAATTGCCAGCAGCGCCTTCATCCAGATCTATTTCGACGACCTCCTCGAGACCAGACTGAAACGCGGCTATCAGTTCCTCGCGGTGATCCTCGTCTATGCCTTCGAGCATGCTTTGTCGGGCGGCGATGACCCGTCGGGTCTTTGCGTCGACCAGACCTCTGCCGGTTAATACGCCGAACAAAGCTCCGAGCAGGGATTCCTGGTCCGAGGCACGCGTCGCATCGAAGTCAGCCCGAAGCGGAACGCCGAAGATCGCTGAATCGCTGCCGAGTGACAAGACCCCCGTAGAAACGTCGAGCGTGATGTCGGCGATGAGCCCATCGCCAGGGTCCTTCAGCGCATCGTCACCGTGGGTGATCCAATCAACGCGGGCCTCGGACCAGTGCTCCCACGCGACCGCCGGCCGGCTGCGTATTCGACCGCCATCGAGCAGGTGAAGCAGGGCGCCGGCCGTGCCGAGGATCCTTTTGCCGCCATGGCCGCTGATCCGGCGTACTGCAATTGTCAGCTCGTTGTCGTGGCGGGGCGGGGAAGCGTTACGTTTGGCGCGAATACCCATCCCGGCGGCGTTCGGGTAAGCACGCCGCAATGCGTCGAGTAGCACCTCGCGTTTGGGCTGCTCGCCCGAGGTGTCGTCGAACTCCAGGCCCAGGAACAGCGGCGACGCCGAACGAGTGGCAGCACCGGTACACAATTCGACCAGGTCGACGACACGTAGCGGCAATCCGCCAACACCGTAAACCACCGGATGACATCTCGGGTGCCGGCCGTCGCCCATGCGATTCAGACTGGCGCGGACTTCACGTGTCAGCGGCGGCTCGCCGGACAGGGGCGCGTCCACGCGTTCCAGGACGAACACCTGGTCCCGTCCCTCGAGCGCTTCGACAATCGCGGTGCCGGGGAACGGTCGAAGCGTGTGAATCCCGACGACACCCACCCGCATTTTGTGCTGCTTGCGCAGACAGTCGGCGGCCGCCCGCGCGGTCTCGACGGCGGCGCCTTGCGCCAGCAACACGGTCTTTGCATCGTCCAGCCGGTAGCGGGAAATGGGCTCGTAGCGGCGGCCAGTTCTTCCCGCGAACTGCTCGAAGGATTCCGCCAGCGACTCGCCGACGAAAACATCGAAATAGGGTCTGCGCGCGAATGAGCCGAGCGCGAAGCTGTCCGCGTCGAACAGTGCTCCGGTGAGTACCGGCTCATCCAGATCGTGCCAGGCTGGCACGCGGCGCCGGGTTTCACCGAACAACAACTTCTGCACCGCCGTTGGCGATTCGATTTGTTGTCGTGCCGGGCCAAGGAATCCACTGACCTGCGCAGGCGACAGCAAGCGGACATCCTGCGCCGCGAGCGCGGTCTGCTCGCCGTCCATGATGACCATGCCCGGCACTAGCGTCTCTTCGGCTACTCGCCTGGCAATATATGTGAAATCAATAGCTTGCTGCACATTCATGGCAAATAGCATGAAGAAGCCGGAATCGGCGCTCAGGTGTACCGCGCTATGGCCGCTGCCGAGCGCACTGCCATGACCTGCGGCCGCGCGCGTACCAAGATGCAGTACCAGCGGTACGTGTTTGCCGGCCGCCGAAATCAGGAGATCCTGTGCGGCGGCGATATCTGGTCCGGACAGAAATGCAGTCGCGCGCCTTCCGGCCAGCGCCAGGCCGGTTGCCGCCGCGACGATGCCGCGTGGCCCCTCGGCACTTTGCGCCGACAGTGCTTCGCCAAAAAGATTCGTATTGCCGTGCGCGAGTTCACTTAGCCAGACCGAATCCGCATCGGCGGACGGAATCGAGCCGCCGAGAACTGCGTGGCCGGCGATTCCGGCCTCGGTCAGTGCGACCGCGCTGTTGCCGTCGAGGACGGTGTCCAGGCCCTCGTCCCTGATATCGGATCCCGCTGGCGCACCGAACACCTTACGGTACCAATGTATTGCTCTGTCGCGTAGCTCAGTCATCAGCGTGCACCCGCTCGTCTGGATTCCTGATCCTGAAACTGTTCTTTCTCGAGCCAGACGATCGATCGGGTGGCACACCGAAACACGGCTTCAGGCCGGGCCGGGCCGCCCGCCGAATAATCGATGACCGGGAGAGTCCCGTCCATGTGTATCAGCCCGGGTGCCGCATCCGCAACGCACTTTCCGCATGCATCGCAGGCGACCGAACAGAGCTGCGTCGCTGCTGCGCCTGCCAGCGGGATATTGCATTGCACAAACAGGTTTTGCTTGAGCGGCACCAGTTCGAACAGGTCCCTGGGACAGGCCGCCATGCAGTCGGGGCAGGCCGTGCATTTCTCGGTATCAACCTGCGGGAGCCCGTTGGCATTCATGTGAATGGCGTCGAAGGTGCAGGCGGCCTCGCAGTCCGCCAAGCCGAGACAACCCCAGGCGCAGCCCTTACCGCCGCCCGATACCACGGCTGCAGCGCGACACCCTTCGAAACCCTGGTACTCGGCGATCTGGTGTGCTTGCCGGCCGCCACCGGCGCAGCGCAACCGTGCGACGAGTTTCTCCTGCCGGCCCGCATCGACATTCAGAAACTCGGCGATCCGCTCGATATCGTCGTCGCTGCCGACCGTACACAGGCCGGGTTCGACTTTGCCCGCGACCAGTTTTTCGGCAAACGGCAGACAACCCGGTTGCCCACAGGCGCCGCAATTGGTCCCCGGCAGCATATCGTTGGTCGCCTCGATTCGAGGGTCTTCGTCCACCTTCAGAAAACGTTGCGCTAGCGCGAGAATTGCGCCAAAGAGCAATCCGATTCCAACCATGATGGCCGGCGCTATGAGCAGACTGTTCATCAGTTGAATGGTTCGGCACGGACGATCAATTCTTCCAGATCGGGTTCGTTCGGATCCAGCGGTTTGCCCGGGTGGATACACTTGGCGGGACAGATCTCGGCGGCCGCCACGAGATCGGCGAAAGTACCGGCCCTGGGATCCTTGATGATCGCTTGCTTGTCGTCGTTGTACACAAACATCATCTTGTTGATGTCCATGCAGTCATCGCAGGTGGTACACATTTCAGTGTCGAGCCACGGCTCGTCGAAACTGAGTTCCTCCTCGGCCTCAGCTTCGGCTTCCGCGGCGGGTTCGGTTTCCGCCGCGGGTTCGGCCTGCGTCTTGATTTCCGCCGCTTGCTTTGCCGGCATTGTGGCAATCTGGTTACCTCGGCCGACCATGTCGGAGAGATCGGCGCCCATCAGCACGTCGACGAGTTGCCCCATAACCTCGTCGGCTGCCTCCGAACGAACGCTTTCCAATTGCTCCTCGTGTGCTTTCAAAATTTGTTCACGCTCGAGCTCGTCCGCCGCCCGCTGTTCTTCGATGACCTTTTCGATCGCTTCTTCGACATAGAAGTTATGGATCCCGGCCATCTCCTGCAGCGTTCGCCAGTAGTTCAGCCGGTCACGGCACGCAAACACCAGGGCACGCGAAACCACAAGCTTGATAAGCACACCCTGATTGTCGATACCCCAGACGTACGGCACCAGGCGATCGACAAGATCCTCCTCGAGATCCAGGTAATGATCGACCGCTACGAGGTCGGCGGACTCGAAGCGCGCAGGTACCATTCGAAAATGCTCGTGCAATGCCGGCATCAGCAGCGCGTAATCCGCGAACGTAAACGCGAGATCCATCTCGGTAAGCTCGCCGTCGGCATTGCGGTACTCGAGTTTCTCGACTGGCCAGTCACTCTCGGCCTGCGGGTTACCGCCGAAGCTGATCCGCTCCGCGGCGTGGTCACCGGCATCCGGGTTGACCAGTACGAACGGGTGGGCGCGACTCTCGAGCGCTGCGCTCGCGACAAACCAGGGGTCGAGCAGCCGTTTTTTCGTCTTGGACTGGGTCCCGCGGTTAATCAGGTGCAGACTCGCGCGATTGCTGTCCAGCGCGCAGAGGAAACCCGATATCAGGTCCTCATGGCGCGCCGCCGATGTTTGTGCGACCACTACCTGGCGGTGCCCGACGCCGAAGTAGGCCAACTCGAATCGATAGGAATCGAAGGGGTCCTCGCCGGGTTTGGCGCCCGGATTATCGTAGGCGCGGATCCAGCTCAACACGTGTACCGGCAGGCGCGAACCGAGGAGGCGCGAGAATGACGGCAAGCCGTCGCCGGCAAGATAATCCGCCGATACCAGCGCGACCACCCGTGTTACCAGCTGCATCTCTTCGCTTGAGAAGGCCTGCCAGTCGAAACCCGCGAACCAGGAATCGTGTACGGCCGGGTTGTAGCTATCGTCAATTTCGAGCGCCGCGATTCTGATCGCGGTAAACAAGCGCGCGAAACCGACGGCGTCACGCTCAAAAACTTCGGCTGCTGTCGTGCACGGATCGTCGCTGTCAACGAGTTGGAGAATCGGCAACTTACTGAAGTAGGAGTCTTCGGGTTGACCGACAAACCTCACGAGGACCGGGTCATCGTTCCAGGCCTCTAACTCTTTTAGTGCACGCTCGATTCTCGCCCGCCGCTCAACCGACATCTCCACCGAGCCCTGGGCGCGCTGCTCGAGCATTCCGGAAAGGGCACCAGTGTCGAAATAGCGAGACCCGGGACCGACGCTGCTCTTGACGCTTCCGGGTTCCTTCGCGTCGGCCGACTTGGCTTTCTCGACCTCCAGCAACGACTGCAAGCCGTGAATTTTTTTTCCGACCTGCTGGCGAAACTGCTCCCGGGCCTGATCTTGTCTGTGCCGAATTGCGTGGAGCATCAAATGCAGGGATACGCGCGGCCCGTAACCCAACATTTGTCCGCCCGTCGCTATGGCGCCCTTGAGTCGTTCGAGATCCGCATCGAGTTTTTCCCGGCTAGCTCGGTCCAAGGCGAGGTGCTGCTGCAGGGCCGCCGCGGCTTCCGCAAACAGGCCAGGCGCTTCAACGGGATCGGGACCGGTGAGCTTCTGCCGCAGGTAGCGCTCTATCCACGGCAGATTGTCTTTCAGAATCCTGGCGTCCTCCGCACCGGGCGCGAACGCGTCCAGCGAGTTCTTGAGATGCTCGCTTAACGGTATCGCGAGCGTGGACCTGGTCGAGTCGTCGGGCGGCAGCAGGTAAAGCGGATACTGATAACGAATAGTCGACGAATCGCGGTACGAATTGAGCAGGGCCGGGAGAACTGCACCGCCTGGTTTTGCGGTGCTAGCCACCGCAAGTGGTTCGCTATAGTGGAAACGACGGAGCCGGTCGATTACCTCCGCGCCGGAATCACTCTTCGAGCCGGGCATACCGACCGTGTCGAGCTTGCTTTCCGTTACGGAGTTCATTTTTTAGATGGCAAAATGATCCAGCGCTTCGTTCATGCCAGCCAGCTTCTCATCGACGCTCATTTCCAGGCCGGCGGAGGTCATCATGTCGTATCGCGGCGCATCCGGGTTGTGATAGAGAATTCCCAGCGGCAGGGATGAACTGTCTTCTGCCAGTGCGCGTGCGGCGTTGAGGTCCGACGGGTCATGTTCGGCATTGTTTGG
>Ga0255049_10000683_pt1 | contig 20335 bp, 13 predicted proteins | sample JV7_2_3_MG_FD_183615 | JGI IMG/M metagenome (GOLD analysis project Ga0255049, IMG submission 183615) | Seawater microbial communities from Jervis Inlet, British Columbia, Canada - JV7_2_3 | ecosystem: Environmental > Aquatic > Marine > Inlet | place: Canada: British Columbia | collected 2016-10-06
GAAATTGCATGCCACGGTAGTTTCAGTACACGCCGGATCGAACGACAATTTGAGCAAGGATGAGCATGCATCAGCGCAGGTTGAACTGGATGGTTTCGTCGGTGATCGTCACCGATCCTTCGAGCGGACGAACTGGCACGGGGACAAGCAAGCGAAGGGAACGAAACGCCGCAACGAGCGCCAATGGTCCGCGGTCTCGATGGAGGAGCTCGCGGAAATCGCTACGCTTATGGATCTCAGCGAACCGTTGACTGAGGTCGCCGGGGCGATCAATGCCGGCGATGAGGCGACGGTCGAGGTCTACGAACCTCCAACGTGGCTGGCGCGGTCGCCAGACTGATGGACATATATACAACAACGATCTTGGTCAGCATCGTTATTTACATCGCGATCGGCGGCTACGCCGGGCGTGGCATAAAACGGCTCGACGACTACTACGTCGCCGGTCGGCGGGCGCCAACGCTGATCATCGTCGGCACGCTCGTTGCCAGCCTGATGAGCTCCAGCATGTTCCTTGGCGAGGTCGGCTTCGTATATTCGGGCCAGGTCGGTCCTTATGTTCTGTTCCCGCAAACGGCCTGCATCGGATACGTCCTCGGCGCCATTCTGTTTGGACGCTATCTGCGGCGCAGCCGCGCGACGACGGTTGCCGACTTTTTCGGCCAGCGATTCAACAGCAAACGCGTCCAGGCCCTTGCCGGGTACACGATAATCTTTGCCCTGGGTGGTTATTTGCTGGCTGTGACACAGGGTGCCGCGATCCTGCTGTCGGAACTCACTGATCTGAATTACGTGCAAGCGCTTATCGCTGCCTGGCTAAGTTATACGGCTTTCACTATGTACTCCGGTTCGCGCGGCGTCATTCTGACAGACACGCTGATGTTCCTGCTGTTCACGGTCGCCAGCGTCGCGGCGATCCTGTTCCTCGTGGACCATTTCGGTGGTTTTGCGATGACCATCGAGCAGCTGGTTGCCGTCGAGGGAAAAGCCGACCTGATGTCCTGGCACGGCATCATTGGTCCGGGGACATACTGGCCTACGGCGACTGACTACCTGATCTGGGCACTGGTCATAGACATAAGCTGGCTGGTCGTCTATGCGGTGAGTCCCTGGCAGTCCAGCCGCCACCTGATGGCGAAGAATGAGCACGTGGTACTCCGGGCGGCGATACTCGCCTGCCTTGTCGTCGCACTGCTGCAAGTCATGGTTTACGGCATGGGCGGCGTGATCAATCTCGGCAAGTCGGACATTACGCCGCCGGAGAGTGCCACAATCTGGGCATCGCTGAACATGCTGCCTGCGTACCTCGGTGCACTGATGCTGGCGGGCGTTACAGCCGCGGCACTGTCATCAGCATCGACGTTCCTGTCCCTCGTGGGATTCAGCGCGAGCAACGACATCGGCATTCACAAGAAACTCGACGAAGCGAAGACACTCCGCTTCAGCCGCCTGATGATGCTGGTCCTCGGCGCCATTGTGCTCGTGGCGGCCCTGCTTTCACCTCCCGACATCTTCTGGCTCATGATCTTCATCGGCACGGTGTTTGCGTCCTCCTGGGGACCGGTTGCGATCATGAGCATCTGGAGCAAACGCATCACCGAGTCCGCGGCATTCTGGGGCATGCTCACCGGCCTGCTGTTCAATATCGTGCCGAAGTTCTTCGAGGTCATGGACATGGTCAGCCTGCCGTCTTACCTGAACCCGGCACTCATCGGCGCCGTAGCGAGCCTGATCGTCACAGTCGTAGTGTCGCGCCGTACCCGCGTGACTGACGAGGAATCCGCTTACCTCGAGGCGCTGCATGTAACGCCTGCCGAGGAGATCAGTGCCGCCAGAACACGGATCACGCTGTGGGCACCCGCAGTCCTGCTCATTATCAACGGGCTGCTAATGCCTTTCTTGCTCATTCGCTTCTATGTGCGTCCCTATCAGAACGCGACAGGCACCTTGTTGGCAGATGGATCGCTGAACTGGTTCACAGGCGAGACGATCCTCGCATTGAGCTGGTGCGCCGTGTACGTAGTGCTGGGGCTTTTCGCAGCGAGCGTGATCCGTCGCGAGTATTCGGCCTGACGAGCTCAGAAATCGGCGGGTGGCGTCGCCCGGGCCCGCGGTGGCATCCAGAACGGTTTCTTGATAAGCGTGGATCTCGCCATGCGACGGTACTGCCGCAGGTCCTTGGCGCGGTAAATCTCGGCCCATATTTCGCCTTTCAGGAATTCGGTCTTGATCATTGCGAGTGCGATATTAGCCTTGACCGCCGGCGACCACAAAGCGGACGTGACGTAACCGATGTCCTTTTTGCTCTGCTCGCTGTCATAGATGATCGCGCCTTCCGCAGGCCAGTTACCTTCGATGTCGAGTCGGGTCAGCGTCCATTTCGGCCCGCGCCGTTTGTTCTCGATTAGTGCTTGCCGGCCGTTAAAGTGCGGCTTATCAAGGTCGACCAGCCAGCCGAGCTGGAGCTCGTACGGGGTCTGGTCGTGTTCGAAGTGGACGGTCTTGAGCGCTTCGGTGAAATCCACGAAGGGCATGATGAAGCCGGCTTCCAGTCTCGCCATGTCGGTAGCCGTCTCACCGAAAGGCTGGATGCCGTAATCCTCACCGGCCGAGTAGAGTTCGTCCCACAACTCGAGCGCCAGGTCACGAGGAATCCAGAGTTCGTAACCCAGATCGCCCGTAAATCCGGTACGCGAGACCATCAGCGTTTCGCCATGAAACGGGAAGTATCTGATGTCGAACGCTTTTGCCGTTTCGATTCCGTCCAGCCCCATCTTTTTCAGAACGGCGCATGACGTCGGCCCCTGCAGTGCCAAGCCGGCCATAGAATCGCTGATGTCGGTGATTGTGACATCATCGAAGCCGAACGCACTCTGTTGCAGCCATGCCGTGCACGGGCTACCGCAATTCAGCTGAAAGCGGTCATCCGCCAATCTGAATATCGTGCCATCGTCAATGATGCGCCCGTCATCCTTACACCAGACGGTATAGGCAACCCGATTCGGACCGATCTTTCTGACGTCCCTCGTCACCATTCGGTTGAGCATGGCCTCTGCATCCTTGCCCTTGATCTCGTATTTCTGCATCGGGCAGATGTCGTAGGTGCCACACTGGTTGCGGACACAAAAGTATTCGTACTCGGCATCGTAATAACAGTTGGCGAACTTGTAGCCGTTCCAAGCGCCCCAGGCATCGCGAATATTCAGCTCCTTCTGCCTGGGATAAAACGGCGAAAGTTTCAGACGCTCGCCGGCGTAAGGGTCAGTCTTATTCATAAGTTATTCGTCGTAGAAGTCGTCTTCGGGAACGGTATTCGTGCGTCGCAGATCCATGAGTATTTCGCGGGCCGCGTTTGCGCCGCAAACGGAGGACACGCCGCCGCCCGGATGAGTTGATGACCCGCACATGTATAGATTCCTGACCGGCATGCGGTATTGCGCATAACCGGGGAATGGCCGATTGAACAGCAGCTGATCGATCGTGAGTTCTCCCTGGAAAATATTGCCTTCTGTCAGCCCGATGTCCTGTTGCATATCGTACGGTGTATTAACATCCACGTGGACGATCAGATCCTTAAACCCGGGGCTGTATCGTGCGATCTTGTCGATGACTGCCTGGCCAAATGCATCGCGATCTTCCGGCGTCCATTGCCCGGTGTTGAGTTCGGGTGGGCAGTACTGTACGAAATTCGACATCCAGTGTTTGCCGGGGGGTGCGACGGTCGGGTCCCAGGCTGACGGAATGACCGCTTCGTTAAACGGATTGTCGGAAAAGCGACCGTGCTTCCAGCAATCGTAAGCCCGCTCCATGGTTTCCAGGGACCCTGTGAAGGTCAATCCGCCGCGATTGATGTAACGGTTATCTGGCACACCCGTGAATTTCGGCATACCCGACAAAGCAATATTGACCTTGCCGGATGAACCACGAATTTTGTAGTTGCTGGCTTTCTCGTAGATACCTTCGGGCAAGTCGTCTTTGTCCATGATGCGTGTGAATGTCCGCTTCGCATCCAGGTTCGACACAACAATACCTGCCCTGATCTCGTCACCGTTCTCGAGCACGACACCGACGGCTTTGCGGTTCTCCACCAGCACCTTCTGCACTCCAGCGTTGGTTCGAAGCTCGCCACCGTGTTGCTTCATCGCGCCGGCAAGGGAGTCTGATATTGCGCCCATGCCACCACGTGGCAGTCCCCACGCACCAATGCTGCCGTCAACATCGCCCATAACGTGATGCAGCAAAATGTACGAAGAACCCGGCGAGTAAACACCGAGCGCGGTACCGATAATGCCTGCGCTGGCCATCGCGGCCTTGACCAAATCAGTCTCGAAATATTCGTCGAGAAATTCGGCGGCGCTTAGCGTGAAGAAACGGACGTATTCATAAATCTCTTTTTCGCCCAGTTTCCAGAATTCCTTGGCAAAAAACAGGAGTTCTTTGATGTCCCGCGGCCGAAACGACGTTGGATCGGGCGGAGTACGCATCAATGTTTTCCGGATGAGCTGTGCGTAGCGAGTCAGGTCCGCCTGAAATCGATGCATCGCATCTGCATCGCGCGGCGAATGACGTTTTAGCTCAAGGAACGCTGCCTCTTCATTGTGATAGGAAAACAGCCTCTGGTCCCCATCACCGAAGTTGACAGTGCCAAGGTAGGGCACGATTAACAGGCCATGTCTGGCGAGGTCGAGGTCTCGGTGTATCGCTTGTCGCATCATGCTGCAGACATACGAATAACTCGAGTACTTCCATCCGTCCTGCAATTCCTGGGTGCAGGACGCGCCGCCGATAAAGTCGTTTTTTTCAAGCAGGACGACGTTGAGGCCGGCCTTCGCGAGGTACGCGGCATTTGTCAGACCGTTATGACCTGCACCAATGACGATGGCATCGTAGTTTTTCATCGCAGGATCTCGTGCGCGGCATTGTGTCCGGCGGCGCCCATGATGTCGCCACCCGGATGGCTCCCGGCACCGCAAAGGAACAGACCGGGTATTGGCGTACTGTATTGCGCAGCCTCATAGGTTGGCCGCATCATAAGCATCTGGTCTATCGCAAATTCGGCGTGATGCCAGTGGCCGCCCGTCACAAGATACTTTTGCTCCAGATCCGATGGCGTCAGAAATTCCTGGTGGACAATCTGCTCACGTATTCGTGGCGCGTACTGAGCAATTGTGTCGATAGCTCGCTCGCAAATCTGATCACGAGCGGCGTCATTCCAGCCGCCCTTTAAAGCGTGCGGTACGTACATGACGTGAGCCGAGAGCACGTGCTGTCCGGCAGGCGCCAGCGATGCCTCATGCACGCTTGGAATGGCGATTTCCATAACGGGTTTTTCAGGCATCTCACCGTGCTTGGCATGGTCAAACGCAAACTCGATGGTATCCATGTCCGGTGCAATAATCATGCGACCATCGGCTCGCTCAAGTCCGTCGAATTCCGGCAAGTCGCTCAACGCGATGTGCAGCTTCGCGACGTAGCCGGTGCATCGTAGACGTCGAATCCGACTTGTGAATCCAATTTCCAGGTGTTCGACACCAACAAGCTCAAAAAAAGTTCGTTGCGGATCAGTCGCCGAGATAATGCGATCTGCCTCAATCTTTTCCCCGTCCGCCAGTTGCACGCCTTTCGCATTCAGGCCATCGGTACTGCCGTCGATAAGCACACGACTTACCGCGGCGGCACATCTGATATCGGCGCCGGATGCCGTGGCTGATGCGGACAATGCCTGAATCAGACCTTTAACTCCGCCTGCCGGAACGCTATGCGCGCCCCTGGATTCCCCCGCCATTCGATAGAGCATCGCAAGCACGGCTCCGTTGGGCGATCGTGGCGCCCGTTTCGAACCGATGAGTCCATCCCAGCTCAACGTTGCCTTGAGAAGGTCATTGTCAAAATGCTCATCCACCAAATCGCGGGCTGGAAGAGTGGCAATGCGCATGAATTCCCGCATATCCTTCTTGCCAAGCATCCGAATGCTCAGTCCCAAACGCCCCAGTGTCATTAGGTCGGATAAGCCCGTGCCGCCGATACGCGGCATAGTTTTGAACCAGTTTGGATTCAACACGTCGGCAAGACGGTGCATGAGCCGAGAATAATCTTGATAGGCATCCGCGTCTTCGGCACTGACGCCAGTGATAGAATTCTCGCGGACGACGACGTGCTCGTCGTCGATACTTAACCCAATAGTCGGTAGTGAATTCGATGTTGTCTTATAGCCATACGACGATAATCTCAGGTCATCAGCTACTTTCTTTGAGAAATGGCTGACCGAGTGTGCGACCGATGCATGAAAGCCGGGATGAAATTCGCGGCTTGCGCCGAGTCCTCCTGCCGCATCTGACGCCTCGAGTACCAGTACGTGCTGGCCACTCTGCGCCAAATAGGCAGCGCAGACTAATCCATTGTGTCCTGCCCCAATGATGATCGAGTCGTAACGAGCCAATCTCATACACCGTTTTTTGCTTGTTATCTAACCCCTACGCTAGTCACTGCGTACGACCAAGGCTTCCGCGCCTACACGCTAAAGGAATATCAGTCACTCACTTGCCGGGCCTGTTGATTTACAGCAAATCTCCCAATTTGTAGTACAGCATGCCCAGGGCAATCATCTGGTTGCCCACCCATTGTGAACCTGGAATGCGGAAGTGCTTCATGTTGGCGAACAAATCGAATTTTTCCATCGTGCCAACAACTGCGTCGGCCACAACTTCACTCATGGCATGTGTCGCACTTACGCCATGACCCGAATAACCGTGGCAGTAATAGACGTTATTGTTGATACGGCCCACGGCCGGGATGCGGTTCAGCACGATGCCGACTTTCCCGCCCCACTCATATTCGATCTGCACATCTTTGAGCTGGGGGTAAACCTTGAGCATGCGGGGGAGAATGTACTTCTTGATGCTGGCAGGATCGCGGCCCGAGTAATTGCAAGTGCCACCGAATAGCATGCGCTTGTCTGCTGACAAGCGGTAGTAATTCACGATTTCATTCGCGTCGCAGACGGAGAGGTCGCCTGGATTGATCTCATTGACCACCTCTTCGGACAAGGGCTCCGTGCCGATGATGTAGGTGCCGGCCGGAAAGACCAGGTTGGACAGATGCTTTGGCTCCAGCCTGCTGTAGGCATTGCCGGCCAACACCACGGCGTCTGCTGTCACCGAACCAGTCGCGGTTTTCACTATTGGTCGGTCACCGTGCTCGATGCCGGTAACCGGCGATTGCTCGAATATCTGCACACCTAGCCCATGCGCTGCCCGTGCCTCACCAATGCAGAGATTTAACGGGTGCAGGTGACCGTCACGGTAACAGGCGAAACCGCCGATATAGGCATCGGTACCCAGCATGGAGCAAGTCTTGTCTTTGTCCCACAATTCATACTTGTAGGGAAAATCGTGACGACCGCGTTCTGCGAAATATTCTGCCAGGTCATTCAGGTGCCGCGGCTTCAATGCGGTTTCTACGAAACCGCTTTTCAGGTCGCAGTCGATAGCGTACTTCTCAACCCGGTCATAGATAATATCGTTACCACGCCATCGGAGGTCCCACAACATGTCGGCGATGCCGTTGCCGTGTTTCTTGCGGATTTTTTCCAGTCCGCTGATGCCATTGATGAGATGCCCGCCGTTTCTGCCGGAAGCACCCCAGCTGACCCGGTTTGCTTCGATGATGGCGACGGAATAACCGCGTTCGGCGAGGGCCAGGGCTGTGGAAACACCTGTAAAACCGGCACCAACCACGCAGATATCCGCTGACCTGCCGCCTTCCAGTACCGGGTAGTCCGTAATTTCATTGGCCGTAGCCGCGTAGTAGGACTGGGTGTGTTCCTGTTTCTGGTTGATTGCTTTCATTGCATTTTCTACGTGCGGCACAAATATCTTTATTTATATCAACTGATCGATATAATACAGACGTGATGACCAGTGTCAATAAGAGCCCACCCAATAATGAAGGAAAGCGCCGATGCCGAAAATCGTCGATCATGATCGCCAGCGCGTGAAATTTGCCGAGGCCGCTATGAGCCTGATCGCGCTACACGGCCTGGAGGGTGTGACGATGCGAGCCGTGGCCGCTGAGGCCGGCCTGTCATACGGTTCGCTGTTCCACTACTTCAGTTCCAAGGATGAATTGCTGATGCACGCTGTCCGTCACTCGACCTCACTGCAGACCAAGCGGGTCAATGAGTACACCAGCCAATACTCCGGACTGAAAGCACTCGAGCACTTGTTGTGTGATGACGCGATCATCACGGAGTCGACCCGGGATGATTGGATGGTCTGGCTCACGTTCCTGTACAAGGCGGCTTTACAGGCGTCCTTCGCAACAGCGTATGCCGAGCTGATTGACGGCTGGCAGGCGAGAATTGCGGGTTTACTGCAAGACGCTCAACAAGCCGGTGAAATACACAGTGAACTGGATGTCGGCTTTGAAGCAATGGCTATCTGGGCGTATTCGGCCGGAATTGGCCAATTGAGTTTATTGCATCCCGATATATTGCCGGTCGCACTACAGAAACAGCTGATTTCTGCTTATCTTGAGAAGCTGCGCGTAGACTAACCTGTTCGACTCAGGCGCATCAGACGCCGAGCAGCGGTGTTGCTCGCGCCCGGCGCAGGCTACACGCTAGAATCACCGCAATACCGGGATTGACGTTTTGTTTTGTAATCAGGGCGGAGTGAATGGCAAGCGTATCGAAATTCAGGACGGCGGCGTGGATGCAGGACACGCTCAGAGACGGATTCGCACTGCTAACTGCGGGCCGGCTAGACGAGGCGTCGGAATGCTGCAAGAGGCTTCTGGGCGCCAAGCCCGATCTTGTCGAGGGTCACTTCCTGGTCGGCCTCATTGCCCTGGAGCTCAAGCAGACTCGGACCGCCATCAGCGCATTCGGCTCGGTCACTAAGCTCAAGAAAGACCATGGGGCGGCGTGGGCAAACCTCGCACGGCTGTTCATGATTGCGGGCCAGCCATTACGCGCAGACGCAGCGTTGGCCAATGCCGTCAAACACAACGACGACAACCCGCTTGTGCTCGATCTCATCGGTTCCGTCTACGGCCTGCTCGGCGACCAGGAGGAAGCGGCCGCATGGAATGAGAAGGCCGTGGAAAAAGAGCCGAACGGTGTGCAGTTTCTCGTCAGCCAAGCCAGCAACCATATGTTCTTCGGCAAACTGGACGAAGCAGAAGCCGTATTGCGCAAGGTCCTGAATATGAGGCCCGACAACGCTCATGCGCACTGGACTCTGTCGAATGTTCGCAAGGCCAGGGACCGGAACCATATCGACGAACTGCTACGACTGGTGCAACAGGAGGGCAGAAATCCGCGTGCGCTTGCGTTTTTCAACTATGGCCTCGGCAAGGAACTCGAGGATCTGAAGGAATGGGACGAAGCGTTCGAGGCGTTTGCCCGCGGCGCGGCGGCCCGTCGCGAGACGATCGAGTTCGACGAGCCGTCGGAGGTCGCAATGTACCGGGCTTTCGGCGACGTATTTACGGCCGAATGGCTCGACAAGAATGTGGCTGGGCATGACGATCCTTCGCCGATTTTCGTCGTCGGTCAACCCAGAACCGGCACGACCCTCGTCGAGAGGATCATCACCAGCCATTCGCTGGTGCATTCGGCCGGCGAGCTGCAACAATTCGGCACTTGTGTTCGCAGGCTGTCTGACTACCGGGAGTCGACGCTCTATTCCGCCAAACTGGCGGAGCTCGCCGCGAACATCAACTGCGAAAAACTGGGCAAGGCCTATATGGCGAAAACTGTGAAGAGGCGTGGCACCTTGCCGCGGTTCGTCGATAAACTGCCGCCAAACTACATGTATATACCGCTGATCCTGAAAGCTCTGCCCAACGCAAAGATCGTACACCTGACACGCAACCCGATGGATGCCTGTTTCTCGAGCTTCAAGCAACTGTTCGCCGAGGCGTACTTCCACTCCTACGAGCAGTCCGAGATGGCCCGCCATCACGCCCGTTACTATCATCTGATGGCACTCTGGCGCGAACGATTCCCCGGTCGCTTTTTTGACATCGCCTATGAAGACACGGCCCGCAACCTCGAACCCAACGCCCGTGCTCTGATCGACTACCTAGAATTGCCATGGGAGGATGCCTGCCTTCACTTTCACAAACAGGACGCCGCCGTGACGACAGCGAGCGCGGTACAGGTTCGCGAGCCGGCCCACACCCGATCCATCGGCCGCTGGCGTCGTTACGAAAAGCAGCTGGGTGTCATGCGAGAAACCCTTAAGGAACAGGGTGTTGCTGTTGACATGCACTAGGCGAACGCGTGCGATTTGAACTTTTGTTCAGCCTATAGGCAGGCATTGCAAGAGAACCGGTCGAGGCGTAATCTCAAAGAGTACCGTTAGATTGCCAACGACTGACTTAGATCAGGGTGATGAACCATTGTGGGGGACAACATGGCAGCAACAAACTCGGGGCTTGGAAAAAGCTCAAATGACACCCGAAAATTCTACGGCACAGAATTAGGCAAGCCCAGGCCAACGGCAGTTGCGCATGCCGTCTCGGTCGCACTCATCGCGAGTATCGCGCCCGGATCATTGCTTGCTCAGGATCAACCGCTCGATGAGGTCATCGTGACGGCGACAAAGCGCGCCGAGTCGGTGATGGATGTGCCACTGGCAATCTCTGCCATGTCGGGCGAGGCCATCCGCGAAGTAAACCTGAACGATATCAAAGACCTGATCGCGTTCACGCCGGGTATCACTGGTAACAGTAAGGACAGCTTTATCGACTTCGTAAGTGTCCGAGGCATCCGGACGATCGATTTCGGCAATGGTGGCGACCCGTCGGTGGGTTTTTACAAGAACGGGCTGTACCAGGGCCGCACAGGAGCCGTGGTGTCCAGCCTCTACGACATTGAACGCTCCGAGGTTCTGCGCGGTCCGCAGGGCTTCCTGTTCAGCAGGAGCGCGGTCGGCGGTGCGCTGAACATTATCACCGCCAAACCAGATCTCGAAGAAAGCGGCGGCTATGTCGAACTCGACGCCGGCGAACGCGGCGTTTTTGTCTTCGAAGGTGCCGCCAATATTCCGACCAGCGACACTTTCGGGCTGCGATTGTCCGGCTATCATTCGAAAGAGGACGGCTACGTCGAGAACCTGGCGGGCGGGCCCGACCTGATCGATCACGACAAGTCGGCGTTCCGGCTTGCGGCTCGCTACCAGACGGATAATACGACGGTCGATCTCTTCACCGAGGTTGAGAACCGCGACCAGACCGGCACCGTTTATCGTCAGACGGGCGAGGGGCGCGCATTCGAGGTTCACCAGACGAACATCAATGGTGGTGTGCCCATCGAAGTGTCGTCGAATCTCCGAACTGTCAATAACGACAATGCGCTCAAACCGATCGACGAGACAGAAATATTTGCCTTGGGCCTCGAGATTGAACACGATCTCGGTTGGGGTACGTTCACATCGTTAACCGGGTTCAAGGACCACGATTATGGCTACGTCGAGGATTACGACGGGTCTCCGCTCAACCTGTTCACCTATGGCCAGGACCAGAAAGGCGATTACTTCGAGCAGGAATTCCGTCTGACCTCGAATTCGGAAGGCCCGCTGAACTGGTATGCCGGCGTGTCCTTCTACAAGGAAGACATCGACACCACATTCCTGGGTCAGATGTCCGAGGACGCCTATTGCGTGGGCTACTGGGGCTATTACGCGAATGACGCGTATCCGGGCGACTATGCGACGTGCGGGAGCATCTTCGACTACTACAATGGTGGCGAGTACGCGTATCTTCTCGAGTATTACCTGGGCGGGCAATACGTTGCTCCCTACTATTATTCGTTTACGCCATCGGCCGATGGCCTGATGAACGACCGCAATCGGACGATTGGCAAGTTCAAGGGATACTCGGCGTACGTCGACCTAAGTTATGAATTCAGCGACACCTTCGACGTCAACTTCGGTGTGCGTTACAGCAAGGACGAAAAGAAGTTCTCGCAGGAGGTGTTGGAGGATCTCGGCGGCACGGGGATACCGTATCGCGTGCAGACTGGCTTTTCTACGCCAAACGGCCCACTCACAGGCAAACAGGAATGGGACGATGTGACATATCGACTTGTCGGCAATTGGCATGCCGGTGACAACAGCCTGATCTATGCCAGCCTAACGACAGGCTACAAGCCGGGTGGTTTCGGTAGCTTTACGATACAGGGGCCGTCGTGTGATGCGGACACTCCCTGGGGCCTCTGCGTAGCAGATTCCGCGGCCGACTCACCCGACGATTTCGGTCCGGAGACCGTGACATCGTACGAAGTCGGTTACAAGGGCACGGCCAATGAAGGGCGCATGCAAATCTCGGCGAGTGCGTTCTTCTACGACTACGAGGATATGCAGGCTTTATATAGCGAAGGCCTCAAACAAATCATTGACAACGTCGGGCAGGTTGACGGCACGGGCGTTGAATTTGAGATGGTCGCCGCGCTGGGCGACAACGTGAACCTGCGGCTTGGCGGATCGTGGTTTGATTCCGAAGCGGTCGAAGTCCAGAGATTCTGTGGCGCCGGCGAGGTATTGGACCCCGATGGGGAGGCCGCAGATGCCTGTGAGGGCAACTCGATTCCATGGGCACCCGAATGGACTGCATTTGCCGTCCTGAACGCGTCATTCCCGACCGGGGATGGTGAGGTGTTTACCAACCTGTCCTGGAGTTGGGAGGAAGACTACCGTGGCGACTGGCCGGATAAGAGCCTGATCTTCCAGAGAATTGCAGCGGTCAATCAAACGGACTTCCAGGTCGGCTATAGGACTGAAAGCTGGCGTGTCAGTGCCTATGTCGAAAACGTATTCGACAATGTCTGGTATGACGGCAATTATGCAGATGATGTGGATCCGGTAGCCATCTACTCGCAACACGCCTTCGGCCCGTCACGTCCGCGCACGAGCGGTGTCCGGTTCTCGTACGAGTTCTAGACCGATCGTTTTGCCCATGCGCGGTCACGAGGCATCGGCAAGCGCCGGAATTGTCTTTTTCAGTGCCAGGTACATGTAGAGATAAACCAGCATGGCGGTGATCGATGCCGCGCCGCACAGTACGAAGATACCGTTGTAGCCGAAGGAAAATGCCAGGACCGACGCCGCCAGGTTGGGGCCGAGAAAGTTCCCAAGCCCCTGGGCGGCCGGAATCAGGGCCGGGAATCGGCCCGAGCGATCGACATTGGCAATCGTTGCCGCCTGGTAGATATCGACAAAAATCCAGCAGAAATTGAAACTGAACATGCTGATCGCCACATTGACGTTATTGATGCCCGATATGAGCATTACGACAATTACTGCCTGGAATATGAGCGTTACCAGCAGCGGGCGAGCCAGCCCGAATCGATTGCTGAGTAGCACGGCGAACAGGGCGCCGATGACCGAGAACACGGAAGATACCCAGAGCATGCTGGCGACCCAGTCCGGCGATGCTTCCGATTCCGATGCGGCCAGCTCGATGTATGTCCAGTACGCACCTATGTTGACATAGGTAAAGACGATTGCCGCCAGAACCATCCAGGGAACGTAGGCTGGAACATGTTGGTGGTCGACGTGATGGTCGCCGTCGGGCTCCTCGACATCGACTTCGACGTCGAGACTCTTCTCGGCCGGTCGCCGAGGTAACCACGAGATGAAGATCAATCCGACCACGAAGGTGGCGGCCAATACCAGGTAGATACCGTTCATGGACAGGCCCGGCAGGAACTTCAGTTCCGCACCCTGCGAACCTGCGAAAGCAAACAGTTCGAGGCCGAATGCGAAGGCGGGTCTCGAGTGCCCCGCTATCGTCGCAACGGCAATACCCGTGTAGATACCAGCGCCAATGCCGGCGACCAGTCGCAGCCACAATGTGGCCTCATAACTCTGGTAATAGACACAAAGGATGTTCGCGCCAATGGCGATGGCGGCAGCCGCTACCGTCATATGACGGCGATCGATCTTGGCAACGAACAGTGCGGAAATGACGGCGCCGATCGCGAGTCCGGCAAGGTCGGCCCCCGCTATGCGGCCCACTTCGACTTCCGTAAAACCCAGGTGATTGACCCAGGCCGTTGAGATGACTGGCAGGCCGACCATGACAGCGTAGCCAACCAGCGCCATGTAGATACCGATCGTGAGTGACCGCCAGTCGTCAAAGATGGTTCTGTGATGCACCAATCCGCTGTGGTCTGCAGCCATACGGTCTCTCCCCTTGTCGTTTTGCTTGCTCTGGACGCGCTTGTTCGTCAGGTGATCTTAGCGAATTGTGCCTGGCGTGCCCCAGGTGGACTTATTGTCATTGATCAAGCACACCGTGTCACTTGGGCGGACGTCAATCCTCATCTCCCTTTGGGCTCGCAACGCGGCGGCAGACGATGCTTGCAGCTCCTGCGACTACACCACATCCGTCACTTGTGGCCGTCGAATCATCGTCTTTCGTCAGGTTTGATCCGCGAGCGCTGGTACGGCTTCTTTTCTTAATCGCTCATGTGTCAAACTATGGCTGCCGTCTCTTCAAGGTTGCATATCGTGGATGACAGTTTCCCAGGCCCCAAAACACGCGCGGCGCTCGAACGCGGCATTCCGCTTTTCAAGAACGGGTTAAGGTTCGATGCTGAAATGCAGCGAGCCGGCCGACGCGGATTCCGCCCGGTACGGCAGATCGTTATCGACAAAGCGGAGGGCGACTTCGCCTGGGACCTGGATGGCAAGCGTTACATCGATTTCCAGAATGGCTGGGCGACGAACCCGCTCGGCAACTGTCATCCCGAGATTCTCGAGGCCGTAGAAGCGGCCAACCGGCGGTTCGGCTTCCACTATGACCACCTCTTGCGCTACGACCTGGCTGAGATGCTGGCCGAGATCATGCCGGGCAAGGCGCTGCCACGAACGAATTACGAGGTGTCCGGTACCGAGGCAGCCGAGGCCGCTGTCCACTTGGCGCTCACGCACACGAAGCGACGCTACATCATCGCATTCAGCTCTTCGTTTCACGGCATGGGTCTTGCCACGAAGATACTGAGCGGGATCAACGGCGGCTACGGCACCTATCTCGAAGGCTGGGGCGGCGGCGTTATCAAGGCGCCCTACCCGTACAGCGAACGAATTCCAGCCGGGATGAGCGAGGATCAGTACACCGAATATTGTCTCTGGTACCTCGATAACCACATCCCTTCCAGCATCGCGGCACGTGACAACATCGCGGGCATCCTCGTCGAACCGGGTCTTGCCGAAGGCGGCAACTGGATTCCGTCGACGCTTTTCTTGAGTGGTATTCGCAAAATCTGTGACAAGAACGACTGGTTGATGATCTCAGACGAAGTGCTGACGGGACTGGGTCGTACGGGCCGGATGTGGGGCATCGATCACTATGACGTGGTACCCGATATCCTGGTGTACGGAAAGAACCTGTCCGGTGGCATCGCACCCCTGTGTGGAATTTCCGCGCGGGATGACATCTTGGGCGACAACACCGATTTCGCGTCCGGCTCGACATTCGCCGGAATGCCGGCCGGCTGTGCGGCAGCGATTCGCACACTCGAGATTTTCGAACGAGACCATATCGTGGCGCATGCAAAACGTCTCGGCAACATCGCAGCCGAAATCATGCGCGAATGGGAGGGGTATAGCATCGTGCGCCAGGCGCGCGGCAACGGCTTGCTGCTCGGCACGAGTTTCGGCAAGCCCGAGTCCGCGGGGGAAGACGAAGAGGACTGGTGGACAGCGCGGGCCGTTCGGGGAAAGATGCTCGAGAACGGCGTATGGGCGATCTCCGATCGTGAGGACACGATTCGAATGTATCCTCCGTTAAACATGCAGGAATCAGTGCTTCGTGAAGGGTTGGAGGTCATGGAAGATGCGATTCGCTTCGTTGAGAAACACGGCCACACAGAGGGCGATGCGGCAGCGTATCCGAGCGGAGTCGCAGGTTTTTAGAGTCACTTACACCGTGTCCGCTGCTGTCAGGCTCTGCACGGCGCGGTGCGCCTCTTCAATAGCGGATTCGGTCATGGCGTTGGATGAAGCGTCAATACCAGCGATAACAATGTTACCAATCGACTGCCGTGCATCGACCCACGGGCGGCGGTCGTGTCGCCAGTACTCCGGCCACCACGCCACGTCACCAGACTTGGCATCGACCGAAAACGCATAGCCATGCGGCCAGCGGTTAACGGTGATGCCGGCGATATCGCGTGCCGGGTCGAACCCGCCTGGACCGAGCATGCGACCCAACTGCTCGCGCACAGCACGCTCGAACGTCTCGAATGGCATCCCGAGTAAGGTACGTTGCCCCGCCCTGAACTGCTCCGGGGCAGGTAGCCCCGGCTCGAGCGGTATGTACTGCAGTTGCAGAACGACGGGATCATCGGGGGATTGGGAAGGATCGTGGTCGTCCAAGCTCGCCTGGTGACTGATCATCACGGTCTGGAAAAAACTGCCGGGGCAATAGGCGCGCCGCATCCCGAGCTTGGCCATGCTTCGCCAGTTGCGGATCAGGACGCTCAGGTAAACAAGCGGCGCGCGTACGGAGTTGCCCTGAGCTGCAGCCTGCTCTTGCGGTACATCGGGACAGACATGCGGCAACATCGAATGGTAGCCGGCCCAGACAACCTTGCTCGCCGTCACGGTCCGAGCCTGGCCTTCTTTCACGTAGGTGACGTCGACATCGGCGTCAAGTTGGCCATCGCGATGACGCAGTTTGACCACGGTACTGCCCAGGCGAATACGCGTCGGGTTTTCTGCTACATCAAGCGTGGAGTAATCGAAGCGCGCCGAGACGATATCCGCCATCGAGTCACCCGGCGCCACTCCTGGAACTAGCTTGCGCACGAGCAAACGGGCGATCGAGGCGTTGCCATCCGGGAAATAGAAGTCACCCCCCTGTTCCGCCTCACCGCCTTCATCGGGGTAGCCAATATCCATTCCGGCAAACCCGGGATAGCCTTCGAACCAGGCCAGCCATGCCGGCAACGCGTCAGCCCCGATCGCCCACACACCGTGAGACCACTTCTGCACGAAGGTGAGCACTTCGTCGCCTACGCCGGCGTACTTCTCGAGGTAGTCACGCCAGCTGATAGACTCGACGATGGCGCGGCGCTTCGCTGGTGTCATGCCCGGGAGGTAGTCTTCCTCGTCTGCAGTCAGCCGCGCCAGCTCTGCCCTGGCTTGCGGCGACAGCGGCGCATCTGCCATCGCTTCTGTGAACCAGAATCCACCTTCAGCGAGAAAGTCCGCACCGAATGTCTCCTTGTCGAAGAACGTGACGGGGCCAAGTCCGAATGACTTGAGGAGCTTCCGGTGCGGGGAGTCGGAATACCGATCGACATCGATGCCGATTTCGCTTATTACTTGTTTGGCGACGGCTGGGTAGGTTTTCGACGCTTCCATCATCATGGTGCCGCCGTACCCGACGTACGTGCGGCCATCAAGCGTGAACTCATTGCGTTTCGCATGGCCACCGAAGTCGTCATGATTGTCGAGGAGCAGGATGCTTGCGTTCGGATCTACATCGCGACGGTAGATGTATGCGGCCGACAGGCCACTGATGCCTGCACCAACGACGACGAGGTCGTAGTGCTCATCGATGCGATCTGCCTGCCAGCGCTGGCCCTGTACCGCGGCGTGTGCCGCTTCGAATGAACCAGAGTGGGCTCCGCGCATGCCTGTCGCGGCTGGCGGATAGTTCGGCGCAGGCGCCTCTGCGATCGGGTCCCCGTTTCTTGCGCAGGCGGGCACGAGCGATGCGCCGATCGCGACACTGACTCCACTCAGGAAGTCCCTCCTGGAAATTGCCCGATCCATACCCAGGCACTGATCACGCGAGTCCATCAAACACACTCCAAGTCGCAGCCTTTGTGCAAGCATAGTTGGTTTCGCAAACTCTGCGTGACGAATTTGCCGCTTACAATCGCTCAAATTCCTATTTTCTTAGCTCTTCGCGGACCAGATCCGCCAATTGCTGCTGGCCGAACTTAAGCAGCGGCCGGCCAGAGCATCCAACCCCCTGTATTGAATCCATAAGCAGCGCCGGGCTCGGCTAGAAAGGTGGATGTACTTAGGAGGCTCGCCACAAGTGTTCCAACAATTAGTAACGTCGGTGCTTGCCGGCCGACGACGAAATAGCCCTCAACATCTTTGACCTTCCGCCCGGCGTAGTTGCCAATAGCGATGTAGATCACGATGCTTAATTGTCCGTGAACGCCTCCTGATCGATCAATAAAAACAATCAGTTAACATCCAAGATCTGGATTCGGGAGGCAGGGGCCGGAAGTTGGCACTAAAATGCTATCCGTGCTTACCCGGCTCCCAGCCGAAAGCGCCACCGATGGTGGCTGCAGCAACTTCAGATGGGCGACCCTCCAGCTCCGTCGCCATCGTGTCGTTCCAGCGATTCAGAAAGCCGAACAGGGCCAGTGATGCGACGATTTCGACTACCTGCCCTTCGTCGAAATGCTTGTAGAGTTCGTCGAAGTGTTCTTCCGTCGCCTGGCTCGGCGACATGGCACCGAAGCAGGCAACACGCAACGCGGCGCGTTCTGAAGCAGAAAACTGATCCGAGGTTTCGAACTCCCAGACAGCGGCAATCTTGTCTCTCGATGCCTCATAAATATCCGCAAGATTTGCCATATGGGCCTGGCAGTAGCGACATCCTGCAGCCTGGCTGGCGATCAGGCTGACGAGCATTTTGAGCTCCGCGGAAACCGTGCCCTCGTACAGTACGGCCTGGTTGAGCTGCATGAAGGCGCGGACGATGTCTGGTCGTCGCGCCATCGTCTGGATGCTGTTCGGCGTGAAGCCGCGTGTCTTTCGATAATGTTCGAAACGCTCCCGAATATCGTCGGGTAGCGAAGATGGATCGAGTGGCCGCATGTTCGCCATGACATCCTCCTGGTCAGGTTTCTGACGCATCCTGAGATGAATCGTTCTCCAGTGACCGAAGCATCTCTTCGAGAACCGCCTGATCACCAATCTCGTTTGCCATCATCAGAATCAGCTTCGCATTGACCAGCAGGCTGTCCTCTGCGGAACGGTTTGCATGTAGTTCGATAAGGCGCTCGTAGAACCCATCCGGATCGTCGATTCTCAGTTCTGTGTGCATGGATTAGCCTCCGGTCGTCTGGCACGTAGCGCGTGCGAGTGCATCGGCAACGCGACTTGCATCGAATTGTCGCCAACGGCCAGCCACATGCTGGTCAGGGCGAATCAGGTAGTACGTGCCGGGCCTTGCATCGTAGTGCGAGTGCGCGTTGCCATTTTCGTCGAGCAACTCGCCGTCGTCGTGGCCAGGCGCCGCAATCGTAACGGTATCGACAGGAATGCCACCGACTTCGAACTCCCGAGCCGCGTCGGGTATGGGCGTTGCGCTGTCGCTGAAGTAAAGCCCAACAAAACGCTCACCCAATTGCTCGAGCAGCCAGGCCTGCTCCCCGCCGAGTCTTAGCGGTGCGTCCATGCACGAAGAACCCGGGCGCATCGTATCCGTGAACTCGTCTTCGTCGGCTGTCATCAGTCCGGATTTGTCGAGTACACACGGTACGGACAGCCGTCCCGAATTCACGATGGAACGCGCGAAGGGGTAATCCCGGGCAAGCTCCAGCGCTGCATCGCGAAAGGCTTTGCTGATCTCGCTCTTCGGCGACATGAAATCGGTGCTTCTGGTCGAATTCAGAATGTTTTCATCGGCGCCGTAAATGCGTTCTTCGTCGTAGCTGTGCAGGATGCCGGCAGGCGCGAGGTCGCGCATCAACAGATCCAGTTTCCAGACGAGATTGTCGACATCCTGGAGTCCGCCGTTTGCTCCACGCGCACCGAATGGTGAAACGAGATGTGCCGAGTCCCCCACAAAAACGACGCGGTCGTGGACGAACTGTCGCATACGACGACAATGGAACGTATACAGGCTCACCCACTCATAGTCGAAATCCACATCCGGACCAAGGAATGCCCGGATCTTGGCGTCGACGTTCTTCTCGTCCAGCACGGTATCGCGATCAATGTCCCAGCCAAGCTGGAAATCGATTCGCCAGACATCGTCCGCTTGTTTGTGCAACAGCGACGTCTGTCCGCGATTGAACGGCGGGTCGAACCAAAAACGCCGTTCGGCCGGGAAGTCTGCCTTCATTCGCACATCGGCGATCAGGAAGTTGTCCTCAAAGACCCGCCCTTCGAAATCGAGGCCCAACATGGCTCGCACCGGGCTACGGTGCCCGTCGGCAGCGATCAGGTAATCGCAAGTGAGTTGATATGACCCATCGGGTGTCTTGACCGTTACAACAACCTCACTCGCGCCGCTTTCCAGCGCGACGAGTTCTTGCTGCCATCGCACTTCGGAGTGCTTCTGATCGGCC